>Ga0208645_1001602_pt1 | contig 19416 bp, 34 predicted proteins | sample VirMetDEL_Sep_01_FD_184519 | JGI IMG/M metagenome (GOLD analysis project Ga0208645, IMG submission 184519) | Aqueous microbial communities from the Delaware River and Bay under freshwater to marine salinity gradient to study organic matter... | ecosystem: Environmental > Aquatic > Marine >... | reverse complement strand
CGAATAGAGCAAGCTAATAAGTTCTCTGTAGGCTTTAGCCCAGCCAATTTTAGAGTCGGCGACGTGTATAACGGTATCGGTGTCATGAAATTCCTCCGCAACTTCTGGTAGCTTTGATACGTATTGACGTTCAACACTGAAGCCTACGCCTGTACCGCACATCAGGACGTACATCATTTCGTCAAACGCTTTGGGGTGATCGATAGGCATGTAACTACAGTTGAAGCCAGCAACATTATCACGATCCAGCGCTTCACCAGCAGTCATCAAAGCCCTCATACTAGGCATAACATCCAAGCTGTGGATGTCTGCGAACATTCCGTTAGCATCTTCTAAAGTAAGCTTACCCTTCTCAACCCAGAAGTTCAAGTATCTGTCGATTGTTTCTTCCCAAGTCTCACGCCGTTGTTCTTCTGGTAGGTAACGTGCGTACCGTGACTTGTGAATGTATTGTTGATATAGATCCATTATTTCTCCTTAGCTCTCCGACGTTTAGGTGTCGTGTCTTGTCGTGTCTTATGTTTTTTCTTTCGATTGAATTTGTTTGTTCTTTCTTGCTTTCTATCAATCATCTTCAGACGACCACCCCTCCGGTAAACTATCTTCGCTATACCAACGAAAACCTTTGGAACTAGCCCACTCTCCGTGAGATCGTTTAGTACCATCAACACGTCTCTTTGCCTGAGGCATTGGGGCACTAGGATCAGAAAACAAGAACACAAGCTCGTAGTTTTCAGGCAAGCATTTACTTATCCAAATATATTTACTATATTCAGGTGCATCCCAAAACCTTCCTTTGGCTTCGAGAAGTATTGTCTTACCATCAATCTCTTTAACAAAGTCGGCATGATACGTATGCTCAACGATATAGTCGATCTTTGTCGTGTGGATATCCCATTCGGATAGAGGGCCTGAGTGCAGCTTGTACTCCCAATGAGAATCATAACCCGGCTCTAAGTCTTTCTCAACCGGACGCGGGACTCTTTTTTTTCTAAAGCCTCTTCTTATTTTAGGTGCTGTCAATGTAGTACTGCCTCTCTTTTTTCTATCTCAAGACACACAGCTTCATGAAGATTGTAAAGGGCTTCGTCGTCTACAGTATCTATTTCATTACCACTTGAAATATGTATTGCAAAGCCCATTATAATTGCTTCAAGTGGAACTAAGTCTCCAAAGTCTTCATCTTCCATGAATTCATCACTGATTGTATGTCACTTAGTGTAAAGGACTCAATAGGTCTTTCAGGATACATAACCACTAACTGCTTTAGTTTCTTCCTAACCCATCGAGGTGAAAACGTACTTAGAAAAAACTTGTTGTTGGCGTAGACATGAGTTTGATCGGGCAAGAGTTCTTTGTAATTATTAATAGTGATTTGTTTAGCTTCTTCTTCCGATACTAATGTTCTAAGCCAAGCAACAAGTATAATTCCTACCTGTTTGTTTATTCTTTTTATCTTCCTTTGGTTCATAAGATTTCTTCTACGCGAGGTTCTGACACAACCTTCGTAAAGTACACAGGGCCACTAGCGTAAGCGAAAGACCGAAGGCCTTGGCCGTCGTTAGCGTCTGCGTAGCATTCAAATTTATAGGGACAGTATGAGCATCCTGAGGGTAATTTCATGTTGCCTTTTTTACCGTCAGAAATAGTATTATAACATCGATCTGGAGGTGTGTCAAGACTTAAAGCCTTACGAACGTCTTTAATTTTCTGTTCGATGTTAGGCTTCTCTAAATCTTCAGGCTGAAACAAACATAACTCGCCGCTCTCTTTGTTGATAACAAGGAAGCCGCCGTTGTCTGTGTTCTCTGCAGCCTCGTAGCCAGCAAGCTGTGGTAGATAGCCGAAGGGATCGTTCTCAGCTAAAGAGCCATCGACAAATTTCTTAAATGAATAACGAGAAGCAGACTTGACATCGACTACTTGTCCATTAATCTTACAGTCCATGTGGCCTTTGATGCCTGATACACTAATTTCTTTTTGCTCTGATGAAACCTCGTGACCAGATAGTCGGACTAACATCAAAACAATTTCTTCGAGGATGTGTCCATAAAGAAACTTGATCTGTGTTGGGGCGCTTATAACAGAAGGCTCACTTACATTCTTGTTGTCGTACCACAACTGGCGAAGAGGTCGTCCCACGTTTGACATCCTTAACGTGAATTCTTTTGAAGACTCTCTAGGCTTAGACCAAGTTAGGATGCTTTCTTTAATACGCTCCATTGTTTGATCTAGTTCTTCTTCATTTATCTCAAGGGCCTCTCCGTTGGAAAGACCTTCGAGCCTTGCATAGATATCTTGAACTACTGTATTTAAATTTTCCATTCTGTATGATCCACGAACCGACATCTTCGGTTTCTTGCGTTGAATTCAACTACTTGGACTCTAAGTTTCTTCTGCTCTTCAGTTCGCTTGTGACCCCAAGAGTTATTAGAGTTCTTAGACTTTACATCTATGAAGATAGGAGTTCCGTTCTTCACAGCAATAATATCTATCGCACCAGTGCAGCCAGTGTTCCGAAAGACTTCATAGCCCTCATCCCACAACCAAGTAGTAACGTAATGTTCTGCCATGTCTCCAAGGCGTGAAGGGTCTGTTATTTCTTTTGGCATACTAGGCTCCTATTTATATTTACTATGTCTAATCACTCGCGCTTTGTCGCGTTTATCTCCAAGATAAAAGACAAGTCCCAGCTTTTCTAGCTCATTGGGTCGTGAGGATATAGAGCTAGTGGGGATGTTTGGATAGCTCCTAGTCATTTCTTTAATGGTTGTGCCACGAGGCCCTGCTTCTTCAATTAGATTTAAAACAAACGCCCTAGTTTTACCTATCTGAGCAGAGGAGGCAGCTTCTTTACTCGTTGAAGGATCGTTCTTTCTGAATAACTTAAAAGGCAATATATTTTCAAACATGTTTAGCTGTTCCATATTAGTGTGTTTCACTCCAACTATCTCCTATTTGATACTCTCCTGTCAAGGAGCAACGTAAATTAAACTCTAGTCCTGCTTGTTCGATAGCCTCGACACCCAACTCACCTACGCGCTGAGATACATCTTCGAGTGCTTCGATCTGCCATTCATCGTGTACATTAGCTACGAAGTGTGCGTCCATACCAGACATCTTATCATTCAATAACACAAGCCCTTTCTTCATAACTATTGCGCCTGCTCCTTGAAGTAGTGTGTTAAGTGCAGCGTGTTCAGATCTTACGAATAGCTTGCGTCCGTCTAGCCCCTTGAGGTAGCCACGCTTTGCCGCTCTTGCAACTCTGTCTTTAAGAACTTTAAATGCAGGGAGATTATCGAAGAAAGATTGTCTAAGTCGTCCACCATCGTCTGCGTTTCCTCCGACCACCGTTCCAAGCTTTGCATCTCCTGCTCCGTACAAGAGTGCATAGATGAAAGTCTTTGCCTGATTTCTTGATTCAAGTCCCGCAGCCATTTGATTTGCTGTGTGTATGTCTCCGTTGAGAAGCTCATAAGTAAATCCCTCATCGTTCATATAGTGTGCCAGCATCCTTAGCTCCAAGCCGCTGGCGTCTATGCCCACAAGTTTATACCCATCCATCACCGTCCAACACTGGCGACACTCTTTACCGTAAGGACTTCCAGTGCTAGGAACTTGCGCCATGTTTGGATGACTGTGTGTCATGCGTCCAGTCACTGCGCCGTTAGTGTTAACAAACCCACGGACTCGCCCGTCATCTTCTACCACCTTAAACCATGAAGTTATCTGAGCAATACGCTTTTGGAGCATAAGATACTTAGCAATAACTGCAGCTTCAGGGATGTCCTTTATCTTTGACAGGACTTTTTCATCAACAATTGGCTGTCCCGTAGGCGTAAATTTTGTAGGCTTCCAGCCAAACTCCACGAGATATTCTCCAATTTGTTTCCTAGAACCAAGGTTAAAAGGTTCAGAATCACAACGAACAAGATGCTCGTTCGGATTCGCGCTCGCCTTTTCGTACTCCTCATCTGACAACCTGACCTTCTTGGTTTCGCCTTTAAGTTGTGCCATCTTAGAAACCTTACCAGCCTTTGTCATGAGAGGAACAAGGGTCATCTGTGTTTCTCGTGGCCTGAAAGTTTTGTGAACAAGCTTCTCAGCCTGTGAAATATTTTCGTTTAGTTCAGCTAGTAAACTCATGGCATGTTGTTCATCTAACAAGAACCCACGATCTCGCTGTGCCTGCATGACTCGATACACAGAATGCTCTAAAGCAACAGCGTCTTTACTAAATCCCGCTGCTTCGACACGCGCAAGATGCTGGTAGACCTTGTGGTTTAGTGACACATCTTGTCTGCAATATGCCATCATCTCCGGCGAAAAGCTTTCAAAATCTTCGAACTCGATCTTCTTGTGTCGTAGCCTGTAGCCCCATCCTTCGAGGCCGTGACCGCCTTCTCGTGTTGGGTTGAACAGTCGAGACAACACAAGGGTATCTACAATGAACCGACTGCCATCATCAAGATCAGAGCCAAGAAGTTTCTTGACTACAGGTATGTCGTATCCAAGGATGTTGTGACCGATAAGTTCTTTAGACTCTTCGAGCAGCTTGACTCCTTCAGCTAGTTGGTCTGGTCCAAACTCATAGAACGTTTTAGTTACTGTGTCCATTGCAACAATACAAAAGACCTCAGTAGGATCTAGTCCGTTGGCTTCGATATCAAAAACATAGCTTGTCATATTTCATCTCCGTCTAAGCCTTGAAGATCATCAACAGATATTTCAGAAAGGCGTCCGCTGTCTAAGTCATAGTGAAGGTGTGTAGCTAGGCCAACATCTCCTGTGTACCTAGACTTTAAGACACGTACCTTGGTTGTTGAAGCGACCACAGGATCGTCTGCCTGTTGATTACGCTCTAAGCTTATCACGCAATCACTCAATTGTGCTATAGACTGAGAGCCGCGTAAGTGATTTAGTGCAGTTTCGATTCCATTCTCATGGCCTCGATCACCCTGTGTGCGTCGAAGGTGAGAGACAAGAATCATTCCACAGCCTGTCTCTTCAACAAGAGTTCGAAGCCTGTGCATGATCATGTCAATAGCCTTACGCTCATCAGGGTCATCAGAAAGCAGCACGAGCATATGAAGGTGATCAAGGACTATCCACTTACAGTCGCAGCCTATGATCATATAACGAAGCTTACTGAAAACACTTTCAAGGTCGTTCATTCCAAGGTGTCCATACACCCACACACGATCCTTGTTTTCTCCGCCAAACATCTGGTGGTGTATCTGGCGAAGGTCGTCTTGATCAAAAAGATTACGGACGCTGTCGAGGTGTAGTCTGGCGTCGGCTTCGATGGATAGAATACCGTCGATAGTTCTCTGCCAGTTTTCCTCAAGGGCCATGACGCCCACGTTGTCTTTTGTCTTCTTGATGAGCCAGTGTTCTAGCTCACGAGTGACACTTGATTTTCCAAGCCCTGTGCCACCCGTCAATGTGACTAGTTCACCCGCACGAAGACCTTCTAATTTTTCGTTCAGCCCTGCCCAAGGGAAAGGCACTGAGTCTTTTCGTGTGCGAGTGAGATAGTTTTCTACGTTCTCAGATACGTTCAAGACTCCAGAGGGTGTGTATAACTTGGAGTTCCACCAGTATTGGACGTAGGCTTTGTGTTGCGAACCGCGTAACATGTCATTGGCGTCTTTGTAATCGACGGGTAGTGACATGATCTTTGCTTTGCCGGGACGCAATAGTTTGGCTACCTTTCGAGCAGCCTCTTCCCCCACCTTGTCATTGTCAAAGTTAATGATGATGTTATCGAAGGACTCTAAAAACTCTAGGTTCTCCTTCACATCACGATCAGCAGACTGTGCGCCATTGCGAATAGACACAACAGGCCACTGTGAACCCATGAGTTCATAGGCTGACATGGCATCTACTTCACCTTCAACAATGGTTACGTACTTACCACCACTTTGAAATAGCTGCTGGCCGAAGAGACCAACATTCCTAGATTCGCCTTGCCATGTAAAGTTCTTATTAGGCTTGCGAGTCTTTGATCCTACTCGCTCGCTGCCAGAATAGTATGGGTAAACGTGTTCGACTATCTGACCTTTTGAATTCTTTGTGGATTTAACTCCATATTTTTTAGCCGTTGCCAGACTGATTCCTCTGTCTGTTAGGGCGTAGTATTCACCGTCGTCCATAGACTGCCTCGATGATATTGGAGTGACGTTATCAAGCTTATTGCTTGGGATGAAAACACCGCAGCTAAAACATTTGATGGAGCCATCGTCGTTCATCGCTGCGGGATCAGATCCCCCACACTCAGGGCAGGGGATGTGAGTTTTTTTAAATGCCATGTTAGTCCTCTACGACTTCGGCTTCCTCAACTGCAATTGCGTCTTCGCTCAAGAACTCTTGAACCTTTGCGTGTAGTGAAACACACGCTGCTTGTGCGATAACCACTCGATCCTCAAGGGCACGAACATCCTGCTCTGCTGCTACCAAAAGCTGGAAGGCCTTCTGTCCTTCAGGGGCTAGTAAAGATACGTCGTAGATCGTATCGTTGTGTGTGTATGTAACATTTGCCATTAGATTTCGTCTCCGTCTCCGTCTTCGATGTCAAACTCAGAACCATCTGGTGAGTTATATTCTACAAGATCAAGGACTTGCATTGCTTGGAAATCCAAACCCTTGAATACTTGCCCGTTCCACTTAGTGTCCCATTCCTTGTACTGGACCTTAACGTGTGAACCATTACCAACATTCACATCAATCTCTCGTTTGCTTTTGTCAAAGAGCTTAGGCGCTTGACGAACCATGCCGTCTTTGCCATCGACCTTACGCTTGATGATCAACGCAGGGCCTTCTTCCATGTCCTTGACTGTAAAGCCACGGTCACGAAACGAATCAGCCGTTGACTCATCAACAACAAGATTAACTGAGTATGCTGGTGTAAACTTTGTGTTAGGTGTAGTAACAAAAGACCAGTATGCTTTGCCTTCAATCACTGCCATTAGATTATCTCCTATATAAATATGTAATAAAATCAGGTATTTGTCTTAAAATATATTCTTCAGTAATTTCAATACCATTATACTGAGAATTCATTATAACCCACTCTTTCATAAATGTCAAACTTTCTTTTGATGGCATGTGAACTCCAAGCATCATCACGAAAGCCCTCGCTAGAACATCATCTAGCAATTCATCATCAGATAGTGTATCATCACACATCGCACCTCCTATTGGTTTACTTCTTGGATAAGTCTATCAACATACCACTTACATTTTCTGAGGTCTTCAATCGGCTTACCCTTGTAGTCATATCGCCACAGATACTTCAACGCATTGCCTTTCAGGTAGCCTCTGAACTCATTCTCAGGCATCGAAGCTTTGATAGCTTCAATGGCTTCGACAGCCCCCTTGTTGTAGTGATCAGGCTTCGTCACTGGATCAGGGTCTTTCCTAATCGACAGACTGTTAAGGTGTTTGATTGCATCCCATTGTTCTGGACTCGCATCATCTATGGACATGTATAGTCTCCTTCACGTATTGAATGAAGTATATAGAATACCTCAGCTGGAGTCAAATTTAAACCCTCTAAACCTTTAGCAATTGCTGTATAATCAGGATAAGGATTATTAAATATGTGCATCCAAACTAGATCATCCACTGTTACTTGCTTGTTGTCAAGTTCTTTCATAGTAAAACCTACCATATTCCTAGCATTGCGTTAACATCTTTATCGTTGATGATCGTTTGAATATGAACATAACCATCAGGCCAATAAGCATAAGTATCTTTCAATGCTGCAGCCGATATTTGTACTGACCTTCTGAAAGATTCAGCCTGTGCGTCAGACATTTCTGCCTCGTCATACATGAAAGGAATCCGAAGAACCTCTGACGTGTCGCCCTTTGACGTTGTGTGATGTACAACAATCTCAGCGTCGTTAGCAACATTAATAGGGCCTTGTCTTCCAAAGGCCGGTGTCTCTAATTTACTCATAATTAAATTCCATTAACGTGTTCTTTGGTAATCCGTGTCTGGATATGGATATACCCGTCAGGCCAATAGGCATAACAGTCTGCAAGCTTTATCGCTGCTCTCTGCACTTCAGCAGCAAAGTGTTCAAATGATCCTGCCTCATGAGAGTACCAGAAAGGAATCCGAAGAACCTCTTCTGTGTCTCCCATGTAGTCGTAGAAAACAACAATCTCTGCGTTGTTTTCGAAACGGCCATCAAGGCCGAAATGATCTGCGACATGATTCTCTGGTTGTTTCATGATTCACTCTCCGGTAGCTCATCGCTTGCTAAGAATAGGAGCTTATCTAACATGTGTTTTGTCATGACCACATTACCCTTATCGTCTAGCGTGTATTCGAAATCCTTACGAATAACAAAGGGTATGCCACCCCAAGGATCTCGCTTCATGATGTCATTGGTCACAGTCCTTGCCTGCGTGTAGCCTTGACAGTAAACAGAATAGTCTCCGCCTGTGACCTCATAGATTGATACTTCATTTATCAGCATTGCCTGTACTCCTCACACAAAAAGGTTTAGATGTTAGTTGGTCTACACAATACCTTTGTCCGTATGACGTTGGTCTTGTGCATTCAGTTACTACTATTGGTATGTTCTTGTACTCCAAGCAGTCTCCCTCACGTTCTGAGGTCACACAGCCAGCCCCCAATAGCACAACTAAACCAATTAGAATACTGCTATTGGTCTTCATGTATTTCTCCTTTAGATCATGATGTAGTTAATGAAAGCCAACGCAAACGCTGGCGAAGCTAAGATTGCAAGTATCAAATAAGCTCGTAACATTTTCATTTTATTACTCCTCTGGGTAAGATTCTTCGAAGGCATAATTGTCTATCATGTAGTCAACTATCTCATTCTTCTGTTCTTCTGTCAACAGATCTATAATCTCTGTGATGTTCAGAAGCTTTGCTGAGTTTAGGTAGACTCGCTTTTCAATTTTGTCGTATTCATAACCGACAGTTATATCTACAACTAACTCGTGTTCTAGTAACTCGTATTCATACTGTAGTGTCATTGCATTCATCTCCTGAGAATTGATCGATAATCGAAAGGTTATCACAATCTGGGTTCCCGAACTCTCCTCTCGATAGCTTATTGTATGCTTCTGTTTCTGCTGCGTCAAGGATTAAAGTTTCATCTTCTTCTACCCCAGCCAACACATCGACAGTAATGTCCACACACATGGTTACAAGGACTCGATGGACACAAGTATCTACCTCTTTCTTCGTGTCCTTACAGCAGTCCTCGAGATTGTCGAGGGCTACTAAAACTGAATCAAACTTCAAGTCCTCGAAGTCCTCAATTAGTTTCTTGTAGGTCTCAACAGTGTCAGCCAAGTTTCTCAAGGCCTTGCGCTTGTCTTCTTCCTGATAGTAATTCATTGATATGTCCTCAAAATAAATCCGTGAACGCTCCATTGCGTCGTGGTGGTTCGTAGTCTTCTGCAGCTTCTAAGAACTCTCTTAGCTTGCCAGACTTTTTGAGCTTCCACAAGGCGCTGTTCTCGATCTGTTGGACTGTAGCCCTACTAACCCCTAGCTCTTGTGCAATCTCTTTGTGTGTCATGTGATACCGAATGTACTTCAAAGTATGTCCTCCGTAATTACCTTTTGAATTTTGTATTCGAGGCCGTTGTCTAAATTTTTTAGCCTGTAAAGCATTGCTTTTGCCTCCCCAAGATCTGTAAATTGAAAGACGTTCTCCCAAAAGGGATCGCCTTTATCTCGTGTGTGTATCTGGTATTGTATGTCGATGCCTATCATTAGATATACCTGTGTGTTGGTTGAAGTTCTTCAAGTAGGATATCAATGCCCATATTTTTTATAAGCTTGATAGCCCTTGGCGTGAATGTCTTTGTGCCTGCTAACTCTGCAAGCATCTGTGCGTGTTCGCATACGGGATAGATTTTGTCTTCGCCATACACGCTTTTCTGTTTTACTACGATTCCCTTAATCATCTTCGTGTCGCTCCTCGTGGCTTGTCTTCTTTCACTTGCGTCATGCAAACAAGTAATAAGTAAGGGACTATCAATAACAGACAGTCCCACCAAGGTTGCCATGCCTCAAACATGTTTAGATCTCCTCGTCTTCAAATCTAGCCTTGCGATTGTGATTGAACCTTTCATTAAAGTCCTCATCATCTATTGTTAGCCATGCTACAACGATGACGCCCGCGAATACAGCAAACAATATATAACCTAACTCCATAACTAAACGTCTCCTTTCTCTATCTCACGCCTTTCTGCTTGTAGCTCATCGTAACAATGGTGGCACACGCTGTCGTCGTATGCTTCGTCATACATGACGGAATCCTCCCGCCAATATCTACCGTCACACAATGGACAGTCAAACGGATAGGGCATCATTGTGTAATCTCCTTGTTTTCTATAACGTCGCATTCTAAGACATTTTCGGATATGGGATCAAGGCCACTATAAAAAATAAGTTCCTCTGCCCCTTCGGGAGTCTCAGCTTCGACCTCGTAGGTTTCATACATAACCGTGTACGTTGTAACTCTGTACGTCTTCATTCGTCTCCCTCCGCGTGTCTTACATCACAATCACATATTACTGCTCTGACTCCGTCTATATCGTAGATTCCCCAAGATGGCTCCACTTCATGATCGTCTAAGCGCTCTGCCCTCTTAAGTTGCTCGGCGTCGTAGTACGCTGTCGTTTCTTGACAAGGGTAATAAAGTTCTTCCTCACAAATTTCTTGTAGCTCTTCGTCTAAAAAGCATGACTCGGGATCATAACAATTGTCGGCTAAAAGTTTTCTCGCCTCCTCCTCTGTCTTCGCAATTACCGTGTAAGTATGCTCTACCTTTTCAATGGTCGTAATTGTGTATCTATTCATTCTTCCTCACCTCCCGATAGTCTGTCGTCTAGTGCATTCTCGACCGCGTCTGTGCCGTATCTCTTCACCATGTAGTGAAGGAATGAATGGCTCTCCACGTCTGTGTTTCCTACCTTTACGAAATGGACTCCCCACGCATTAGCTGGTGATTCCAATCCCTCGATATACATCTCAACGTCTCTTTGTAAACTCATGCTACCCTCGCAATAATATTCCGTTGATTCTTTTCCATTGTCTTACCGTGTCCGATATAGCATACAACTGAAACGCTTTTGTCCCAACACGCTCGACATGTTCCGCATTTGCCTGCTCTCGTGTAGGCCTCACAGACTGCCGCACCTTCTGGCACACTGTCAAGTGTCGAGATCGTTGAAGTGTTCGCGCCTTCGATGGTCTCGCCCGTGATACTGTCAGAAGATCGACGAATCACTACGTTTGGCAACGCTTCCATCTGTGCGAGTACGTCGCGAAACTTTGCAAACTTATGCATTCGAGTAGGTAACCAATGACGTGTCCAAGGCGTCAGCGACATAACCTCAAGGATCTTTCGAGCCAATCGGATGTCATACATATCGCCGCTGTCGAACCATCGAAAGTAACGATCGTTATCTAACTCTGCGACCATGTCTGATACCCATTCGTCACGCTTCCAGTCCTCTCGATTGTGCTCGCGTGGGGCTTTGACATTCTTGAATCGATAGTTACCGCCTACCGCATAGCAACCCGAACAAGCTGCGACTAATGATCCGTCGCTGTTCTTAGATCCTGGGCAAGTGTCTAGCGCTTGAAGTGACCAAGATCGGCAAGGCATCTTGCTGGCTTTTGAAAGTTTTAACATGGCTTTTGTCCTATGCTATTACGTTGGTATAAAAGTCTGATTTTTTGTTGACGTACCACAAAGCGGTTTCCGCATTTGGGAATCGATACATGTCTAACACTGGCGACACATGAAACCCGCTATCGTGATGTTCGTATATCTTGCCCTTGTCCAACACTAGCTTAACTCTTGCTGTGTGTCCATTGTATCCGTCTGGTCTGTCTGCGTAGCATACAATCATGATTAGCATCCCATCAAAGGTTGAAAAGAAATAAGGATCGATAACGCGCCTACTGCTATGACGTTGAATCCTAGAATAAACGTATTGATAATTAAAAGTTTGATCATTGTTTAGCCCTCTATTTTTGCGATTCCGTAATCATATTTCCCGTTCATTTCGAACGCAGATCGATAAGCTATTTTCCGCTTACCCGCTGTTTTTGCTGTCCAATCGTGAAGCTTCCCATCAATTAAAACCGTGATGTGTCCCTTCACACATATAAACCATGTGCCTTTTGGATGTGCCTTCACAAACTTATTGAGCGTGACGCCATTCCAATCACGACTAAAAACAACTGTCTTTCCTTCACTCTCTGCGGCATCAAGTAGCGCTTTTGTGTATTGATCCCATTCCGGACCTCTGCGGTACTTCCTGCCATATTTCGTCATGTGCCTGTGTGCCTTGCCTGCGCTCCAATTGAACGCAACCGCTAGACTGACAACCGTACAAAAATTATTTTCTTTGTAGGCTCCGGTCATGACCTCGTGAACATTTTCGAAACTTTGTTTCATGGTTTCATTACCTTTTGAGTTTAGTTGCGTGTTGTTTGTAGATACTCACTAGCATATGAATACCCATAAAAAACACGCCACAAACTCACAAGCTTTCACAGTCTTTGGTGATCTTTTGAGATTGGATTGTCTGCCCGATCCCTATCACCATTTGATACTCGCTTGTATCTGTGGCGTTAGCGCTTCCAGTACATCGTTTTCGTTTCAATTAGTGCCTACCCTCGCCACGCCTTGGATCGGATGACCTCCCCTAACGTGTCCGCTTAGATAGTCTCGCACATCATTTAGACTGCAAAACATCTGGCTGACAATTACCCGTCTGTCAGTGACGTTGGCTGTTTAAGGTACTCGGTAATCCTTTGAAGGTCATCCCTCGCTGGCCTTTCCCTGCCGATTGATCTCTAAGCTATAGATCCCTTTTGAGGCTGTCAACAACTTTTTTCAAATATTTTTCTGAAATGGGGTAAAAATGTGGTAAGTCTTTGAAATCCTTCGGAGAAAAAATTTTAAAAATAATTCTTAGAAAGTCTTTGAAGTCCTCTAAAACTTGTCTACCAGTCTTTAAAAATTTTTGAAGGTCTCAAAAATCTTTCGAGTTGATGACGTGTTTTTCAGTTGAGGGAGTTTGTGAAATATTCACAGGCTATGAAGTCTTCACAGGGGCGTGGAAATGTGCTAGGGACTTTGAAGTGCGGGGAGATTTGGAAGGGCTGTCGAGTCTTTGAAGAGGCGGGGCAGGAGGCCATACCCCCACCCGTATATATATACTCATGCTCGAACATTTTTAGAAGGTTTTGGAGTGTCTACCAGATAGGCGCACAGATCTTCCAAGACCTAGGATTGTCGCCCCGATCTTCTAAGAGTCGCGGGGGATATATACATGTACCTCTGCGGGGTACAATAGTATTATACACCTGTATTTTAGTTTTGTCAAGACTAAAAAACTTAAAAAAAGACTTGACAAGCCTCAAATATAGGTATATACTATAATCATGGAAACTAAAAAAGATTTAACATTAAAACAACAAAGTTTTCTTGACAACTTAATAGAGTGTGGAGGCAACCCTAAAAGAGCAGCAGAGATTGCAGGTTATGCTCCCGGTAGTTATACTACAGTTGTCAAGGCTTTGAAATCTGAGATTCTTGATTTGACTGAAGGAATCTTAGCTATGAATGCTCCTAAAGCTGCTGTAAAGCTTGTAGAGGTTTTAGAAAGTGATGAGCCTATCCCACAAGCCAATATTCGACTACAAGCAGCCCAGACGCTTCTAGACCGTGTTGGTGTAGCAAAGAAAGAAAGACTAGACGTAAAGATAGAGAATCCAAGTGGTTTGTTTATTCTTCCAGCTAAAAAAACAACAATAATAGAAGATGTAGAATATGAAGAGACGGACTAGCAGTACCATTCCGTTTGGTTATAAATTGATTGATGACGATCCTGAACACATCGAAGAGATCCCCAGCCAACTTGAAGCTTTAAACAAGATACTACCGATGATTAAATCAAGATCTTTATCTTTACGTGAAGGTGCATTATGGTTATCCCACAAAACAGGAAGACCTATAACGCATCAAGGACTACAAAAAATACTAACTAAATATGACACAGAATGATTGGGATGTTAATCCAGACAACTATGTCAAAGATGACGATGGTAATTTTGTCCTAAAGAAAGATGGAACACCTCGTAAGAAAGCGGGACGTTCTAAAGGGTCAACAGGTAGAGGCTATAACTACCACTCTAAGACCCAAGCGAAGCTAAATGCTTCTAAGAAAATTAGACAAAAGAAAAAAAAGATAGCGCAGGCCCGTTCCAGTATAGTAAGACATCAAGAGTCTTTAAAGAAAACTGAAAAAGCCCTTGACATACTAGAAGATAAATCTAAAAATCGTATTGTCGAAGAAACATTTGTAGAAGAAGCAGCCCCTTCGCTTCAGCCTGAACTGAAAGAAAACATAATCTTTCAGCCTAATGAAGGCCCTCAAATGGATTTCTTGGCTGCAGGTGAAACAGATGTACTATACGGTGGAGCGGCTGGTGGAGGTAAGAGCTATGCGATGTTGGTTGACCCACTTCGTTTTGCTCACAGGGCAGCACATAGAGCATTAATCCTGCGGCGTTCTATGCCAGAGTTACGAGAGCTTATCGACAAATCTCGTGAACTCTACCCTAAGGCCTTCCCCGGATGCAAGTACCGTGAAGTAGAAAAGCTTTGGACTTTTCCAAGCGGTGCTAAAGTAGAGTTTGGATTCTTAGAACGTGATGCAGATGTGTATCGCTATCAGGGCCAAGCTTACAGTTGGATAGGTTTTGATGAAATAACACACCTACCAACAGAGTTTTCGTGGAACTACTTGGCTTCACGATTACGTACAACTGACTCAGAGATAACGCCCTATATGCGTTGTACGGCTAACCCCGGTGGTGTAGGTGCAGGATGGGTCAAAAAGAGGTATATAAGCCCCTCAATGCCTAATGATTCATTTGTAGGCGACGATGGGATTACTAGAAAGTTTATACCAGCTCGATTAAATGACAACCCGTATTTGGCTGAGGATGGCCGATACGAGCAGATGTTAAAGAGCTTGCCGCCGACCCAACGCAAACAGTTGCTTGAAGGTAATTGGGAAGTTGCAGAAGGCGCAGCATTTACAGAGTTTGATCGAGATATACATATTATTGAGCCTTTTGACATTCCTCTTCATTGGGAGCGTGTCAAAGGGCTTGACTATGGTTACGCATCAGAATCAGCTTGTGTTTGGGCTACGATAGATCCTAACGATAATACATTAATTATTTATAGAGAATTGTATCGTAAAAATCTACTGGCTACCGAACTTGCTGAAATGTTGACGAACATGGAACTAAATGATCCAATGTCTGTCAGAGGCGTACTAGATACAGCCTGTTGGTCTAGGACAGGAACAACTGGACCCACAGTAGCAGAAACATTAATTCAAGGCGGACATAAGCTTAGGCCTGCAGATAAAAATCGTATTGCAGGTAAAATTCAGATACACGAACACTTAAAAGTTCAACCATCTGGCAGACCACGAATGCAGATATTTAATACGTGTCCTAATCTGATTCGTGAGCTTCAAAGCATTCCACTTGATAAGACTAATCCTGAGGATGTTAATACACACGCTTCGGATCACGCCTACGACGCACTACGATACTTAATTATGTCTAGGCCAAGAATAAATGATCCACTAAGTCAAATAAGAGACTTACAGCGTGAACAACATTTTCAGCCTTTTGATTCAACATTTGGTTACTAATATATGAATGATGACATCTTAGACAATGCAGACAATCTTTATTTCACAGAAGTGGAAGATGAAGATGGCATGAATGTTGAATTAAACGAAACACTAAAGTCTAATTTAGCAGGTTTAATCGAAGCTCGTTATGTTTCGGCAGAACAAGCAAGAGAGTATGATGAAGATCGTTGGATCACAGCATACCACAACTTTAGAGGAATGTACCCAAAACACGTTCCTTTCCGTGAGAATGAAAAGTCTCGCGTGTTTATTAAGATTACTAAGACAAAAGTACTGGCTGCATATGGTCAGTTGATTGATGTTATTTTTGGAACAGGTAAGTTTCCTATTGGCGTTAGCCCAACAGAAATACCTGAAGGTGTTCCAGAATACATGCATCTTTCACAAGACTCAGCACCCGGCATTGAAACAACAACGGGCGGTATGGATGTTGCTGAAGAAGTTGAGAATCCGTTTGAAGTAGGCTTTGAAGGTGACGGAAAAGTTCTTAAGCCCGGAGCTACTTATCGAACAAACAAGTTTCTTGATGATCTTGTAGAAGAAAACATGGATGACTTTGAGGACGGACCACACCCTGATCCTCAAATACTTGAAGTGTCTCCAGCTAAACAAGCTGCAAGAAATATGGAAAAGTTGATTCACGATCAGATTGATGAATCAAACGGTTCAAGTGAATTAAGAAATGCAATCTTTGAATCGTGCTTGTTTGGTACAGGTATCATCAAAGGTCCATTTAACTTTAACAAAACTTTACATCGTTGGGAGACAAGTGAAGAATCAGGAGAACGAGAGTATAACCCGCTTTTTGTACGGGTTCCTCGTATTGAGTTTGTATCAATATGGGATTTCTTTCCTGATCCAAATGCAACGAGTCTTGATGAATGCGAATATGTACTTCATCGCCATAAACTCAATAAGTCACAGCTTAGGTCTTTAAGCAAGCTTCCATACTTTGATGAAGATAGTATTCGTGAGGCTCTTAGGCTTGGCCCTAATTATGTTGAAAAAGACTATGAGCATGAGTTAAAAGACGATCATCGATCAGAAGAATATGGTTCTAACAAGTACGAAGTTCTTGAGTACTGGGGAATCATGGATGCTGAGTATGCTCGTGAAGTTGGCATGGATGTTGCTGATGATGTAGATGATCTTGATGAGATTCAGATTAATGCTTGGGTCTGTAACGGACTTGTGCTTCGTGCTGTTGTCAATCCATTTACGCCTTCACGCATACCTTATCATGCTTTCCCGTATGAGCGCAACCCATACAGCTTCTTTGGTATTGGCGTAGCAGAAAACATGGATGATAGTCAGCAGATCATGAATGGTCACGCACGTATGGCTATTGACAACCTAGCTCTTAGCGGCTCTTTGGTCTTTGAAGTTGATGAGTCTATGTTGGCTGGTGGTCAAAGCATGGAAGTATATCCCGGTAAGATTTTCCGTCGTCAAGCAGGAATGCCGGGTCAAAGTATTCATGGACTAAAGTTTCCAAACACATCACAAGAAAACATGATGATGTTTGACAAGTTCCGACAGCTTGCAGACGAGCAAACAGGTATTCCAAGCTACTCACACGGTATGACAGGCGTTCAGAGCATGACACGAACGGCGTCAGGAATGTCTATGTTGCTTGGCGCAGCGTCACTAAACATTAAGACAGTTGTTAAGAATCTAGATGACTTTTTGTTGCGGCCTTTAGGTCTTGCATACTTCCAATGGAACATGCAATTCTTTGAAGGCTCTTTAAAAACTGAGGGTGATTTAGAGATTAAGGCTATGGGTACAAATAGCTTAATGCAAAAAGAAGTAAGAAGTCAACGACTAACTATGTTCTTGCAGACAGCACAGAACCCTGCCGTTGCTCCGTTCGTTAAGATGTCTAAGCTTATCTCTGAACTTGCATACAGCTTAGATCTTGATCCAGATGAAATTTTAAATGATCCAGAAGAAGCGGCCATTGCTGCACAAATAATAGGACTACAAAATAATGTTGGACAAACAGCTGGCAGCGAAGCTGTCCCCACTGGCGAGCAACCCGGAGTTATGGGAGGCCCTGAAGGAGTACCTCAACCACCGCAAGACCTTGGAGCTACAGGGACTGGTGGCGGCAACATCGGAACAGGAAATGTTCCGCAAGCAGGGGAGAGTGAATTTGCTGGATAATTTGATGTCATTGCCTGCACAAATTAAAGCCGCAAAGGAATTTAAAGATGAGTAAACAATTTCCAGATTTAACAGGTGACGGTAAAGTCACACAAGCGGACATCCTTAAAGGACGTAAGGTCTTTGCAGAGGGTGGCTCATTAATGGTTCCTGTAGAGCGTCAACAGAAAAGTGCTGGCGGCGTTATCTTTAAGCAAGTATTAAAAGCAATCTCTAAGCCTAAAACAACTAAAGCAAAAGCAATTACTACTGAGCTAAAAGAAAAATATGATCCATCTGAAATAGAAGAAATGGCAGAGTCTTTTGTTGAGGCCGTTGAAAACAACACAAAAATGACTAGCAAAGGAACAGTTTCTTTAAAGACTCCACTATCTAACATTGCTCAAGAAGCTGCAGATACTTTAAATGAAAATAGAGATGTAACAAAAAACTTTATTGATGCAAAAGACATCATTAAGATATCACGACTAGACGATTTACGTGCTGGTGGTGGTGGTAAGACAGATAATCTTTTAGATTCAATCATACAATCAGTAGGCTCAGTTACTGAAAAGCCAAGTGTTATGGGAAGCTTTATTCCTGACGAAGCTGCAGGCACTCGACCTGTCAGAAAATCTCAAGTGCTTTCTGCAGTTAAAGGAGCAGCTGCGGGTTCTTTGTTAACTGGCGGTGCTATGTCAGCTTGGAACACAATAAATGATAAGCCGCCTGTAGATAAAAAAGAAGCTTCTGCTTTTGAGAAAGCTTTTAGTAAAGCCTTTAATGAAGGTGAAGAAACTTTTATGTTCGACGGTAAAGAATATACAACAGAAGTCCGAAAAGGAAAAGCACACGGTGGATCTATGACATTACTATTGCCCGTTGAAGATATGAAGCCTGACGTAGAAATGGAACAAGATTATGTTTCGTATGTTATGGACGAAACACTGTCAGATGATGAAATGGAATATGTCAACAAAGCATTAGAGTCTGATGACAGATTAAGTGAGTTGTTTGACAAGATAGTATTAGCATCAACAGAATTTACAGGTGCTGGGGAAGTAGACGGACCCGGTACTGGCACATCAGATGAGATACCTGCACGGCTCTCAGACGGAGAGTTTGTATTTACAAAGAAAGCAGTAGATCAGATTGGTGTAGAAACACTTGAAGAAATGATGAAGGACGCAGAGGCCGAGTATGATGCGTCTAGACAAGACATGGCAGTTGGTGGAATCATGAACGATCCAACACAAGATGAGAAAGCTGTACTGCCTGACGAAGCTATGAGTGATGATGAGATTGAAGAGCAGATGCTTGATTCTAATCGCATTCCTAGCTTAATGCGACGATAAGGCTACCTAAAAAGTTTTTAGCCCCTTATCATAAACGATAACCTTGAGGCCACCTTGTAATCTCAAGACCCTAGAATTACTTCTAGCCACCTTGAAAACAAACAAGCCCCGAAAAGGAGTAAGACATGACTGAAGTACACGAACCAGAAGCTAATCCATACAAT
>Ga0208645_1001601_pt1 | contig 19416 bp, 24 predicted proteins | sample VirMetDEL_Sep_01_FD_184519 | JGI IMG/M metagenome (GOLD analysis project Ga0208645, IMG submission 184519) | Aqueous microbial communities from the Delaware River and Bay under freshwater to marine salinity gradient to study organic matter... | ecosystem: Environmental > Aquatic > Marine >... | reverse complement strand
CAACAGGAGCTTTGTGAAGCAGGCTACCATCATCGGCAGTGATGCAGCTAGCAGTCCAACCAGGAGCGTGCTCACGCAGCAGGTGCAGGGTGCGGGACCAGTTGATGTAGGCGGCGCTGAACTTACCGGTGCCGATCTTCTCGACCAGGTCCTTGGTAGCAACGCCAGCAAGATTAGGCAGGGTCATTTGGTTTCGTCGGGGGACCCACTCAATATACCAGCTTTATCGACCTTTGCGCTTGCGATGGTAACGACGCGCAATAACCCTCCTGGCCTCTATGGGGTTCTCGTCGCGGTACAGACACCTGAAGCCATACAGGTACCACTTCGGCCACAGCTTCACGCCCTTGAGGAGCTTCCACAGGTACTCCTCGCGATCAGGGGTGTGCAAGATCATCTTCCCGATCGCCCTTCCCCCTTCCTCGTAAGCCGCTATGAGGTCCTGGTCTTGCTTGTAGTTTTTTGGATCCTTCCGTCCCATAGTGTTATTTGTGTTATGTATTAATATATAAAGAGGGTATCGGATTTGATCGGATATTTTATCGGATCTGATCGGATGTCTTATCGGATTTGACCGTATACGACGAAATCCGATATACTGGGCTCAGACCACCCCCGAACCATGTTCAGCATCGCGTTTACAGAACCCAGTCGCGACTTCGTCCAAACAGACAAAGCGCTCCTAAGGTGCCCGCATTTGACCGACGGCCAGAAGATCACCTGGCAGCTGATCGCCAGCGTCTGCTGGTATGGAGAGTCTTCCAAAACGATCAATGGCTGGGCCGACGTCTCCAAGGCCAATGGCATCGAGTACAAGAAATTTATGGACCGCCTCAAGAGCCTTAAGCGGGCTGGCGGGCTGATCGTCAATGACGACGGCGAATGGGAGCTGGTCGTCCCGACAGCAAAGCATGAGCCAACCATCCAGGACGAAGTCGAGGACCAGGGTAAGCGCAAGCACAATATGTCCCAAAAGGACTCCTGGGAGCTTGTGAAGGAAGGATGGAACAAGAACAAGCCTGACTCATGGCTCCGTCTCGATGGCTCCATGAACCTGCCCGTAATGATCGCCCTTGAAACACAGGCTAAACGGCTGGAGATCCAGCGTGAGCAGTACGGAGAGTTTGTCGGCCAGGTTTGCCGCGGGGCTACTGCTGACTCTTGGTGGTCAAGCCAGAACATGAAGGCCAGTAGCGTGTTCGGCTTCTCGAAGGTCTCCGACAAGAAGTTCGAGAATGTTGAGAAGCTTTACAAGGCTGGCAGCAAGGTTGAGAAGAAGGTAGATTATCAGAGCGACGCAGAAGTCTTCGCCAGGTATGCTGTCTATGGATACACCCGGTCTAAGATCGAGCGCATCCAAGTCAAGGACTACAACGAAGCTGCTGAGATCGCCACCAAGCACAATCCAGAGGACACCTTCGTTCTTTACTTTGCACCCAACCGAGAGAAGCCAGTGTTCTGGACTGGCATCTACACCGACCGTACTCGCTACCTGTTCGCCTGATGTCATTCCCCCACTACATTCAAGAAGCTGTACGCCTTGGCCTCCTGGTCGAGGAGGGTGGTCAGATCGTTGACTGCAAAAAGGATGAGGTCGAGACAGTGCTGGGAACGGCTCGCATCGTCGAGAAGCTGCAGCCAACCACAACTGCTGAGGTTGAGAACACCACGGACCAAGAAGCTATAGTTCTGTGCCGCATCCTCAACTCACCACACGGTACTGCCCGTGAGTTGTGGTCTCAGCTTCGTGTCGGCTTTGGCGTGGCTCACGACCAGGCTATCCCCCTCAACCTATGGTCGACCTCTGAGTTCAAGGCTGTCGGTAACGAAATCGACCGCACTTACCTGAACCAGCGGGATAATCAGGTCATCAGTCGAGAAGGTCTGATAGGCAGCTACGTTGCGCTGCAGCCAGCCTCTCAGCTCGTTGATCCTATTTCCTTCAACCAGGTCGTAGGCAATCTCGGCCACGAGGAGGCGATGGCTGCCTATGGTGACGCTGGCTCGGAGTGGGAGGTTGCACTAGACCTGCTCCGTAAAGCTCGTGTCAAGGCCCTCTACCAGGAAATGCTCCAAGAGGTTGCACAGGTTCAGCGTGCAGACACCAAGCTGGAGAAGCAGATCGAGTTCCAGCAGGGTCGCCTGATGGAGTGTCTCGGCCTACTGCAGGGGTCCCTGGGCAATCAAGGTAACGCGGTCGATGCTGTTGAGGACCTTCTAGCTCCCCAGAACGGCGGCGTGTCGATTATCGACCAGATCATGAATGCTCGCACCAAGGCCGCGCCCGTCAGCACTGGAATCCAGGCGATGGATCTGGATATGGAGGGTGGCGTCCGTCCGGCAGGCCAGGAAACTGGAGGCAGGTTGTTCACACTAGCTGCCCGCACCGGTATCGGTAAAACCGTCTTGGGTGTACATGCGTTCGTCAACCTGGCCATGGGCGGCCTGACTGTTGGCTTCATCTCCGCAGAGCTTGACCGCGCCGCTATCTACGCTCGGATCTGGGCTAATGCTACCAAGGTCGCTTATCTCAGCAAGAAAAACGCCCCCATGGCCGATGCTGGGGATCTGATGCGTAACTGCGTGACCGTGGGCAGCATCGAGTCCCCCGACAAGGATCGAGAGAAGCACGCAATGTTGATCTCAGAAGCGGCCATGCTGGTGCAAGCAGCCGGTGGCAAGATGCTGATCGAGGATCCCTGGGGCGCCAACGTGGATGAGGTGATCAACTCCCTTCGCTCCATGAAAGCAAAGAACCCTGAACTTCGCGCTGCCGTAGTGGATCACTTCCACGTATTGGGTCGACACAAGGGTGCTCCCGCCTCTGAAGCTGCAATGCTTGAAGAGCGTGCTTACAAGCTAATGACATGCGCCAAGGAGTTAGGCATTGACCTGATTGTTCTGGCTCAGATGAATCGCGTTGGCATGGACATGCTTGGCAAGAAGCAGCCGCCTGGCCTAGACCAGATTCGTGGCACCGACGCTCTGTCCCACGTCAGCCACGCTGTCTGGATCGTCCGTAAGGAGATGGAGGCGGTTGACGGGAAAGACGAATGGACCAAACGACTGGAGTTTCATCATGCCAAGACTCGTGGGCGCCAAGCTTACTGGGATACCTCCAAGGAAGCTATGACTGGAATCAACGGAAACCTTGGGTGCTCTATCCTGGAGATGGATTACTCCTTCAGCTCGGTACGATCAGACAATACCTTGAGCCAGATCCAGCAAACCGGAGGATCCTTATGAGTCGGTAAACTGGAGGTGGAATAAAGGAAACGATGAAGAACTTCCTGTTTGAAGCAACAACCCGATTCACATACGCCCTAATCTGGTTCAGTGACAGGTTCTTCGCGTTTCCAGTCGCCATTTTGATGTGGCTACAACAAACAGCTCGCGTTAGCGTTGCTAGCGTGGGCTATTTCTTTATGAAAAAGATCGACGAAACACGCTGCAAAGTGGTCGAGGCTGAGAGCGAAGCGGATCCCGCTGAACTCAAAGTGCAGTCAATGGAGCTTAAACTGCTTGAGTCATCCTACAAGGTTCGCGACCACGCCCAAGAGACCGGTGACTGGACGGATCACCACACCGAGGCTATTGAGGCCATCGGCACTGCCCTGCTGTTGGACATCGGCTGGGATGAACAGTCTGTCGAGCAGCACATGAAGTCTGTCGTGGAGTCGATCGACGGCCTTGAGTTCGACGCCTGGTTCGAGGATGACGACTGACCTGGTATACTGAAGGGGAGTCATGGTTGGCTTATCGGTGGGTTGACAAGGGCAGGGGTTCACGCCTCTGCCCTTTTCTTTATGGTATGATGGGGCTATGGACAAAGACCTTTCCCGCTTTTACGCCAAAACATCTCGGGCCACTAATGGCTGCCTTGAATGGACCGGTACCAGGAAGGGCGATAGCTACGGCAAATTCTGGTGTGACGGGAGGATGCACACGGCGAGCAGGTGGATCTACCAGAGGCTCAGTGACGTGGTGTTGGAGAAAACGCAGGTGGTGATGCACAAGTGCGACAACCCAGGCTGCGTGAACATCGACCATCTAAGCGTGGGCACTCTCAGCGAGAACTCGACTGACATGGTCAACAAGGGCAGGCAGGTCTGCGGGTTCGGATTGGGGGAGGCTCATTATGACTCCAAGCTGACGGCAGAAAAGGTGCTGCTAATCCGAGCCTCCAGCGAAACGCATGCGTCTCTTTCCAGAGCTTACGGGGTAAGCACTACTACTATTCGCAACATTCGCAAGAGGAAGATCTGGAAGAGCGTCTAGATTCTCCCCGCTTTCAGCGCGTCCACGATCCCTTGGTGCCTGACGAACATTCCCACTGTGGCACCGTGGGTAAAGATGGGGCGCACGTAGTATCTGACCTCCCCATTCTCTGGGTTGACGTGCATGGTGGGGCGGATCGCCGCCCCCGTCGACTTCAGAGAGTGGCCGTCAAAGTAGTAGCCGGGTAACCATGAAAGAACAGCTTGCATCGGATTATTGATTCCTTGCAAGGGTACCTAAAACTAAGCAATACGCATGTACCAGCCATCATGGTCACTGGCAATCAGCCAGCGCTTCATGAGGTTCTTCTTGCTGTAGCGCACAAAATTACCATCATTGGGGCCCGTAGTAACATAGCCGCCATTAACTAGATCCATTCGACCAAACGGGTCATGAACAATGAATTCGGCCTCATTGTGACCCACCAGGCAAATCCAATGACCACCTCCCGTAGGTCTGTCAACGTGACCTTTATGCAGAACCCCGATCGGCACTGGTGTCCCTCCGTCTAGCAGTTCTTCGAGGTCCCTCTGTCGGCCATCCATGTGGAAGCTGGCATCAAGCCCCAGGGAGCGAGCGGCTTTGACTTGGGCGGTAGTGGAGGTCGTGTCCCCAAAGTAAAGCACGACATCCAGGTACCAGTCATCGTCTCCGTCGATCACCTCTGGCTTAAGATAGTCCAGCGCCATCGCCATCGAACTGGAGAAGCACATCCTCTCTCCGTGACCAGTCCTGCTGTCCAGCTGGTAAAAGTATGGGACATCTAGGACCTCGTCGACCTCAGGCTTGGCAACAGGTGCTTCCTCCCTCATACCTCTATATGCCTTTTTGAACGCCTCCAGCACATCTCCGTCCAGCAGGTGCTCCAGCTCACGCCAGGCAGCCGTCTGATGGGGCTCAGCGGTATAGTAGGCCGCGGCCTTCTCCAGGAAGTAGTCGCTCTCCACTTTCGCTTGATTGTCGTTCATTAGGTTGATCAGGAGCTCTGGGTAGACAGGGTCAGTCGCGTAGCCTTCTTGCTTCAGTAACTCAGCCGCCTCTTCGCGGGTGTCGGCACGGTTAACGCCTTGATAGCCTCGGTAGTCCTTGTACCACTGGGTCACAAGGTGCCGCACGCAGTCAAGTGGCGAGTCAAAATCCTTGAACTCATCTTTGATCGTGATGTAGCGACTGCCGTTCCACTCCTGGGTAGTTACGACGGTACCAGGAGAGCCCTTGATACCGAAGTAGTTATTCTTGCCAGACAAGTGCTCACCCCAGCCAGACTCAAGCGCAGCCTGGGCTGCGACGAGTTCAGGGAATTTGGCACCAGCCGCCTTCCCATAATCGTAGAACTCTTGCCAGAAAGATGGGTTAGACATTGCCCAGTGGAGACTGGGCTAGTGTTCCGATCAGGTAAAGACGATCATCAGGGTACCGTCGGCCTTTCGATACACGTCACCATCAACCAAACCGCCAGCCTTGGCAGCTGTGTTGTCGGTATAGACAGAGACCGCCCCCAGGTTGATTGAGCCAGTAAACGTCCCAGAAAGAACATTGTCAATCTGCTCTTGGGTTACCGTATCAGGCAGCTGAGCGTTAGTGGCGTGGACGACGACATTAAAGTCCGTGTCCACATACGTCTGGGTGATGTCGCTATAGAGACCAATCTGACACCCAGTAGTGGTCTTGCTAAGGACAAATATAGACGCAGAACTACCGTTACCGGCAGCGGTGACGATTGCATAGTCTGCAGTCGGCATTGGGGTTGTGAATACCAGATCGTATTTACCAGTTGCAGATTTAGTTACTGAAGCAATGTTAAAGCTAGATTCAACTGTCCCACCAGCCTTACATGACATCCAAGCATCAGCACCTGTTCCACCACGTGGAGGTAGGGCATTGGTGGCAGCTACATGAAAGGAGAAAGCCTGATCGTTTAGCCCAGTGTCTACAGAAAGTTGAACGCTAAATCCTGTTGCTGATTGGTTGTAGGGAGAGAATGTAAAGGTGTTAGCACCAAATGATGACCCAACGACTGCATAATTTGCACTCGGCATTGGGTTCTGAAACACAACATCGTATAAGCCCAGACTCGTTCTAGTTACAGAAGCAACGTTCAACGAACCATTGACCTGACAAGGACCATTGACGGTTGTTTGGGCAACAAGACCCCAAGCACTTAAACCAGGATTATTGATAGCAGCTTCAATCTGCTCTTGGGTTACCGTGTCAGGTAGCTGAGCGTTAGTGGCGTGGACAACTACTGAATGGGCGTAGTCGATAGGGGTATTTGTAAACGACGCATTTGGGAAAGTAATATAAATCCTGAAGCCAGTGGTTGTCCTGTTAAGTGTCTTAGAAGTAGCAAAGGTATTGTCGTTGATACTTGTCACCACTGCGTAGTTAGCAGTTGGCATAGGATTCGTAAAGACGTAATCGTAGATACCAGTACCACCCTTAGTTACTGAAGCAATGTTAAAGCCTGCTTGGAGCGTACCATCAACAGCAGTATCAGCCCAAGAGTCAGCACCTGTTCCACCTTTGGGGGGTAGGGCATTAGTGGCGTGGACAACAGCAGAGAAGTCGAGGTCAAAGCGTTGATCATTTGAGTTGGCAATTTTAATAGAAAAGCCATTGGCCGTTCTCGCAGTGTTATACGCAACAACGCTGAACGTGTCTTCCGCAACAGTACACTGAACGCTGTAGTCAGCACTTGGCATAGGCGTAGCGAACGCTACGTCATATAGGCCTAAACCTGTTCGTGTAACACTTGCAATGTTGAGGCTAGACTGAGTTGTCCCATCACCATTACCTAGCACCCAAGCGCTTGCGCCAGGATTGTTGATAGCAGCTTCAATCTGCTCCTGAGTTACCGTGTCGGGCAGTTGGGCATTAGTGCAATGCACCATTGAGCTAACAAACGCACAATCAAAAGCAGTGCTAGTTTCACCACTTGCACATTGAATTTTATAGCTAGTAGTGGTGTTAACGACTCCAGCAGGTGATACAACACCAACATTGTTGGTATTTACATTTACGTTTGCACTGTTGAACGTCGCATAGTTAGACGTTGGCATAGGATTCGTAAAATGAATCGTATATGTACCTGTCCCAGTATGTTCGACCCTGCTAACGTTAAAGCTTGCTCGGATAGTGCAGTCTGTTCCAATTGCTGATGTACCGTCAAATTCAACCCAAGAATCAGCACCTGTTCCACCCTGTGGAGGCAGAGCATTCAGGGCGTGAACGGCGAAACGTACCTCAGCCAGTTGTGCAGTACCAGATTGATTTAGCACATATAAGCGAAATCCATTAGCAGTGACGTTCGTATATTGAACATCGCTAACAGTATTCGCCCTCCAAGCTGCACATGCCGTAATGGAGTAATTAGCATCAGGCATCGGCGTGTTGAAGGTTACATCAAAGCCGAAGCCGTCAGAGCTGACTGCAGTAGTGCAGTTCAAGCCTGATGAAAGTTGTCCGCTTTGTGCAATACTGCCCCAAGCCGCAGCACCGCTGTATTCAATCGTGGTACCACCTTCTCCAGCCTGAACTACGCTCCATCCAGCATTCTGGCGAGCATACTGGTTGCCGTCAATGGGAGCTTCGGGGATGCCGCCGCCGGCGCCAGTAGCGTTGATCGTTACCGCGCCAGTGCCGCCGACTGGGTCAATGGTGACATTGGTGCCTGCGATGATCTGGGTAACACCAGCGTCAGTAATGTAGCCCGCGTCGTTGGTCAGCTCGCTCACATTGTCGCCAGGCTGCAGGCCGACAACTGGTGGAGACTCGAATTGAGTCACCGCGTCGTTGTTGTTCTGGAGCGCTACACCCGTCTCTGACACCAAGGCTACGTTCCAGATCACGTTGCCAGCATTGTTGCTGTCAAAGGAGGTGATCTCGAACATCACCGAGCGGGTCGGGTCGTTCTGCTGCTCGAAGTAGACAGTGAATCCAGGCTGAACAATGTCGTTCAGGAACTCGCTCGTGTCTCGCCCCTCCCTGTCGATCTTGCTGAATGCGATCTGGGTAACACTGGCGTATGTGGTGGAGTTGAACCTTACAACCGCAGCGGGAGGGGTGAGGGTGGTGTTGCTCTCGTACCTGTAGCGACCAGTGAAGAGACTGCCAGGGATCTCGGTGATATAGCCAGCGTCATTGACCAGCTCACTAATGTTGTCGCCACTCTGCAGGGCAGTGTCGGCAAGAGCGCCCTGTGCAGCGGTAGCATAGTCGGCATCGCTAAAGTCAGTGATATCGGCCTTGACCAGCGTCACGTCACCCGTTTTGCCAGCGACGGAGTTGACGGGAGCCTCACTGCTTACAGCAAGCAGGGATCCGTTCTTCTTGACATACAGCTTATCTTCGTCCAGCGCATAGCAAAGCTCACCCTCGTCAATCGCAGCTACCGCAGCATTCAGCGCAGAAATGTCGCCGCGTGCAGGAAGGATCTTGTAGCGTACAGAGGGTGCTGGCATGGCTGTCCTTTAATCTGTCTAGTATTCCTTTAGGTGAATAATCCGCCATCGAGCTGAGCCGTGCCATCCGCAGTGTCAGCGCCAGTATTGAAGTTGCCGCCATCAAGAGTGCCGCCGCCGACTGGCATGGTAGCGTTAATGGTAACAGCTCCAGTGCCGCCGACGGGACTGATTGCGATATTGTCGCCAGCGATGATCGAAGTAACGCCTGCGTCAGTGATGTACCCAGCGTCATTCACAAGCTCGCTGACGTTGTCGCCTGGCTGCAGGCCGCCACCAGCTTTTACTAAGACGCCCCCTTCAACCTGATAAAGCGCGTCTTCGTCTTTTGCATAACAAAGCTCGCCTTCCAGTAGGTCGCCAGCAGTCAAGGCTGCATCAAGGTTAGCCTTCGACCCCCTTGCGGGCAGGATTTTACTGCGTGAAGTAGGGGTAGGCATGCCGTCTGGAGCGCTAGGTTAGTCTGCCGATTACCAGGTTTCCAGAGTGAACCTCTTCCAGCTATTGTCCGCGATGCAGATGTAGAAATAGTTGGCGTCGTACCTGACCTCACCCGCAGTACCGACGGCTGTCGATGATGCAGGAGCGGTCACTGGGCTGATCTTGTGAGCCTCGGACCTGGCGTAAACCCCGATCACCATGGTTTTATTGTTGGTGAACGTCCCCGTACCGCCCACATGCTCGATTGGGACTGCGATGTAGTTACCCTGGTCAACCGCTTGACCCGTGGTCCGATAGGCGTGAGCTTCGGAGGCGTCATCTTTTCGCTGAATATACAAGCCCTGAGCCAAGCCTAGACCCATGCTGAACACAGCAGAAAGGTCGACATTGTTAGTTGTGGTCTTATGAACTCGGATCTCGGTAGCGAGGGTGGGGTCAGCGTTATCTAGAGCGATGTGACCATTGGAAGGATCGCCCGTCAGAGTGTTCTTGTACTTGTAGGCCGCTGAAGTGATCCCGTCTGCGCCATGCTGAGCCTGCTTGAAGATCTGAGCAACCGCATCCCAGACGATGGTGGCGCCTTCTTCAAAGTTGGTACCGTCGAAGTCACCTAGGTTTCTGACCGTGTTCGGCGTTGGCAGCCAGTTGCCGGAGGCTTGATCGTAGACGAGGAGATCGTTATCAGCAGGGCTGGTCGTAGTCAGGTCTACGTCGGACAGATCATCCAGCTCGACCACGCCGACAATGCCGATACCGTCGCAACCAGTTTCTTGCGCTGTGCCTGAGTCAAAGTCACCACCGTCAGAGACGGTGTAGTCGCAGGTGCTCGCAGGTGTTTCGGCAGTCCAGATACCCGAACGATAGACAAGCAAATCGGCGTCTGCTGCTCCGACGGTGTTCGTGTCGCTAAGTTCTGCCAGCGTGGTAGCTCCACCACCGCCACCACCTCCTGAGACGACCATGAAGCTGAGGTCGCACAGCTTGTCCTTAGTGATATCCGCAACAGCAGTTCCCTGGCTAACGAAGGACACTGCGATGCGGCAGCCCTTTGTGTCAGCGTCCACGGGCACCGCCTCGACCAGCAGGATCACCCAAGCATCGGTGCGATCCTTGCGCTGAATGTAGACATACTGGTCTGGCTTGACCAGGTTGAGCAGAATGTTCTTGACATTCGCCCCGTCGTCAGTCTTGTAGCCAACGTAGAGTTCAGTTGTCAAAGACCAGTCGGTCTTGTTCTGGTGGCTGTTGACGCGGAACTTGCCATCGTCATAGCCTTCGGTTTCAGGGTCATTGAACTTCCAGAAGCCAGAAGCAACGCCGCCGCTAGCTCCCTCGTTGACCTTGATCTCCTCCCAGGCGCCGTCAATGTATAGATAGAGTTGGTCGGTAGATGGTAAATACCAGCTATCGCCTTGAATCAGTGCATCACCGTTGTCTCGAAGAGTAGGAGTCGTCTCTGAGACGATCGTAACATTGTCAACACTGCCAGGATCTGGCGCCGACCTGGTGAACAGGAACTCGTAGAGCTTGGCATTCTGGTAATCGGGCTCTAGGCCAGCCGTCTCTACATGGGTAACATTGATCTCGAAGCCGCCAACGGTCTCCGTGTAGCTCGTGATGCTGTACAGGTGCGCCTGAGATAGGTCCTCGCCAAGAGCAACATAGATACGGTCGTAGCCCTGAGTCAGCAGGTCGCGCAGCAGGACCTCGACATCATTGCCTCTGCTGGTTTCGTTGCTGACATGAAAAACGGTAACAAGCTCACCGTCAGCAGAATCGGTATGGAAGTGGCCGCTATTGGGTTCTTCGGTGTGATCATGGGGATGGTAGGTCCAGCCAATGGTTGAACCCACGCCAGTACTGCCGCCACCAGTAGCGCTAACAGCAGACCCGCCAGCGGACATGGTCTGACGGAGAAACAGGTTTGTCCACTTGGCGCCATCCCAGGTGAGAACCTGACCCTTTTCCACGGGCAGGATTGACTGGTCGACGTCTTTTAGGTCGAACAATTCGGCATCAGTGGCCACCAGGTCCTTGCCATCGCGACCATCAACGCCGTCACGACCGTCTTGGCCGTCTTTCCCAGCCCTGCCGCTGGTCACGAGCAGCATTCTGTCCTGTACGTCCTCTACAAGGCTCTGGAAGCGCTCTTCGTACTGTGTCAGGTCTACTTGTGCCGTTTTAGCTTCAGAGGCCTCTGGGGCCGCCTGAGTGCTCTCTGAGCGAAACTCAGTCGTAGAAACCGTCGTCATCAGGCCGCGAGTCACCTGCACGCGAGGAAGCAGGCGCTGTAACTCGGCGATAATCAGATCGTCTTCTTCGTCGGACTCGATCCAGATCTGCCAGGTCGCCTCGAACTCCTGCAGAGTCGGGAAGCGGTTAACGTAGATATAGATCCCTTCACGGCCGGACAGAGCAGGCTTGCCGTCGACAATACTAAGCTTTGCAGATAGGCGGATGATCTCGTTGCCGCCGAGAATCCCTAGAATGTCGGCACTGCTGAGAATCATACCACTAATGACGCTAGGCTAGTTTGCCGATAGGTAATATATGGCAGTCTAGACTATTCCATCATGGAAACAACTGTTATCATCGGCCTTGTGCTGTTCATCGCTTCCGAGATCATGCCTTACCTGCCGATCAAGTCGAATGGCCTGATTCAGGCTATCCTCGAGGCGCTGATGACCGTCTTCCCGAAGCCTGAAAAGAAGTGATCACCTAGCCAAGGAAGACTAAGGGGCTTTCGGGCCCCTTTTTTATGTCTACTTGCTTCACCTTTCAGGGATTTGTCGTCGAGATCATCCGCATCCTCTGGGACCACGGCGTGTATCAGGACAACAAGTGGCTGAACATGGTACATGACAACTGGTTCAACTTCTGGGTGGACTACAAGACCTGTCTGACGATGCAGGACGTTGACCGCCAGATCGAAGAGCTTTTGGAACCCTCTGGAGTCGACGAGCCGATCTTCACGGAAACCCTTGAAGGCGAGACACCGCTCGGCGGCGAGATGAGACTCTCAGCGCCCTGGAATGAAACTGACGACGAAGCAAGCATGTGACCTCCTCTTCTGTGGGAAGAGCAACGTGCCCAACGCCGCCAAGCAATGCGGCTTGGCTACTGAGACAATGTTTGAGGTATTCAGTACCTACGCAAAAGAGATCCCCGTATCCGAGGACGCCTGGCGCGGCGACGTGGATCTAGCCTGGCCCTGGGCGTGATATAATGTAGCCATGGCAAAGTACAAGACTGACATCCGCGACGAGTTGCGCCACGTTGCCAACTTCGGTTTTATCGGATCCTATCTGTGTCTGGAGAGAGGGCACCTCATCGCCGGAGCCCTCTTCACCATCGTAGCAGAATCACTTCTTTTTCCGTCGGCCCTTAAGCACCGTAGCTGGTCGACCCTTCTTGTAGGAGGCATTTTTCTTTGCCTTGCGCTTGCTACGCTTTCCCGCAGTCTGCTGGGCGGTTGAGAGGGGCAAAGGCATCACCACTTCTCCCGATTGGCCCAGTAGGCTGCAGACATCTTACCTTTAGCAATGTTCTTAGCGTGACGAGCCTTGAAGCTGTCGCGCTTTTTCTTCATGGCAGAAGATTCGCCCTTCTTGGGCTTGCCAGCGGTCTTGGCTCCCTGTTCGCCAAAGCGGATCAGCTTAGTCTTGCCACCTTCCTTGGCCAGCACAACGTGGCTCTTGGTGGGGTGGCCAGGCGTGCGCTTTGGCTTGTTGTAGCCAGACAGACCGTTCTTGGTCAGGCGTGGATCTTTCTTGGACGGTTTCTTGGGGGCCATTACTTTTTACCTCGGCGAGCTTTTGCTTTAGCGGCAGCCTCACGGCGAGCCTTGTTCCACTGCTTAGCAGATGGAGCACCCTTCTGACCTGGCTTGCGTGGTTTTTTGCCAGCAGCCTTGCGCTTGCGGATGTTATCAAATAGGTTGGGCTTTTTAGATGCCATGATTACTGCATGGGTGAGGGTGCTAGCAGTGCCAGCAGGACCGTAACGTAGGTTTCCGCAGCTTGCTGGAAGTCCTGAGCAGCTGAGTCGCTGTTATCCTTGAAGCCAAGGAATGCCAGGTGGGATGTCAGGAGGAGGGCCAGCAGGGCTGGTACCCACTTCCCTTTATTTCTTGGTTGATTTGCCATTAGAACCGTTCCTTGCTCTGTTTTTAGAGGCAGACTCTCTGACTAATCGACCAGATTTAGTGTGGCTCATGTCACCACCACCTTTACTCATGATGCCACGCTTGCGACGGGCCTTGGCCAGATCAGCGCGGTACTTGCGGCGCTTAGCGGTAGAGTGGTATCTAGTGTTATAGGCATTCTTCTTCTTCCGAGCTTCAGGGTTGCTGGCGTAATAACGTGCTGACTTCGATTTGGCTGCCATGATCAGAGTCCGTAGGGGTTGTTGCGGTGGTCTTGGCGGAGCTTGCTTACCTCCTGCCTTAGCCCCCTTGTTTCATTGGCCTGCTCTCCGACGTGGTAGTCGACGCGATCAGACACGTATTTCACGGCTGCCTTCATCTCGGCCAGCGTATCAAACAGTCTGTCCATATATAACTCAAAATCCTTCTTGGTCAGGTACTCCTCCGCCATCTTGAGTTCTACTCGGTCAACCTGGTCAGCCGCTTGTCGGGCGGCCAGCAAGGCGTCTTCAGCTCTTTTCCACGTAAAACCACCCCACCCTACGGCGGCCGACACTAAAATACCAACTAAGTACTCGGGCATAGGAATGGTATCATCCAGTTTTAGTCTGCCATATCGTAATGCGTTCCAGGATGCTCGTGGTCGAACAGCGCGGACGGGTTGGTAAATAAAAGTTCAAGATGCAAGCGGTGGTGGGGGCTACTACTGCATAAAAGAAACATAAAGAATGCCACGCCCATGCAGAAGTTCGTCACGGCAAACAGGGCCAGGCTGATCCTGACATGCCGCTTAGTCCTTGGGTAGGTGACGCAAGCGGGTGCTGCTAATGGGCGATCGCACTTACTCATAGGTCTGAACCGTCTTTGTTCTTCTGCCCAGGCTCGTAGCCTTTGCCGTCAAGCCCGGTGACAGGCTCGTCAATGTCCCGCTCGACCTGCTTGCTGGGGAAGCCAGCGTTAGCATCGGCGTCAATGTTGACCCCGTCGATATAACGGGGTCCAGAGCTGTACTCCACATAGAAGTCGGACATCAGACTTGCTCCTGGATCTCCTTGCAAGCTGCGAGGATTTCAGCTTTAGGCAAAGCATTCTTGAGGTCGTGACCACGCTCCATGGCGTAGTCAAGCAGCTCAGCCTTGGTCATGTCCTCGAGGTTCTCCTCTTCGACTTCCAGCTTGGTTTCCATCTCGAAGGCATCGGCGCCAGCCTCGACAACCACTTCGGGCACGGGCTTGGCTTCATGGGCCTTGATCTTCTGGGGCTTCTCTGCACCTTCCTGTACATAGCCACGAGCAATCAGCTCACGAGCCTGGATGGTGTAATACGCAGCCTTACGCTTGTCGCCCTTGACGAAGTACGTCGGCATTTTCTCAAGGTGTGCCATGAAAAAAGGGGTCGTGTTGACCCCTTAGACTACCGATTAGTGGGTATGTATCAGCGAGGGAACTTTTTGAGGTGATCCTCCAGTTCTCCTTGCATGTGCTGGGTCAGCTCCAGCTCGCCGGAAACGGCGACAGGCGCAACACCTGGTCCGGTAAAGGTCAGGTCCAGCGGGTGGCTGCCAGAGATGAACTGGTTCACCAGGTTGCTGGGGTTGGCAACGCCAGCGGCTGCCAGGTCATACTGCAGGGTGGTTGCAGTTGCCACAGGAGCGGTGAAGGTGTAGGAACCGTCCTGGTTACCACCGCCTGCCACTGTAAAGCCAGTGGTGGTGTAAGCAAAGGCGCTGGTGTGGTGAGTGCCGTCGAAGTACAGCGTCATAGTGGTGTCGCTGATGCTAAAGCGCTCAATACCGAGAACGGTAGAGAAGGCGCTAGAGGGATCGATGGCGGCGGACTCGGAGCCAGCATAGGTGCCGTCGTAAACAAGGGTCTGAGCGGTGCTGGTGGGAGCCGCGGCCAGAAGCTCGTTGACCTCCTCGAGTGTTACCTCGACAGAGCCAGCGCGTGAAGCGACCAGAGCGTCGGCGAACAGGCCCATCTTCTGCTGAATCTGCTCAACGGTAAGGTCAAGGCTGTGGAAGTAACCACGAGCATCTTCCTCGGCGTGAGCTAGCTGAAGAGCGTCCATCGCAATCACGGGACGCATTGCAGCAACACGCTCGCCCAGGGTTGCGCCGGTGAAGTCCTGGAAGGCGCGGACGTAGCGAGCAGCAGAAGCCTCGGCATCGGTCAGCTCGATGTTGTACCCGACACCAGAAGCCTGAGTATCAGAGTACAGCCAGTAGCCGCCACCCGAGGACAGGATGGTTGCCTCAACACGGCTAGGAGCCGCGTCGCTCATGTAGTAGTGAGCGCCAGAGGCAGTAGGTGCGGTACCGCCCTGAATGTTAGAGCCAGATCCGGTAGGCTGATCCAGGATACGACCGGTTTGACCGTACTGGTGGAAGTACAGATCAACGCCCGAGGCGGGAACGACCTCGGTACGAACGTGGTAGTGTCCGTCGATGAAGATCTCGATGCGATAGTCGTCTGCAACACGGAAGGTGATAGGCAGCTCGCCCGCATTGCCGGTGTAGCCGATACCAGTAGAGTTGCGGCGATCAGCCAGATTGTATCCGTAGGTGGTGCCACCGAAGTAGGGCTCCATGTAGGACATCTGGAACTCGATCAGAGCGTAGTCAGCGGGATCGCTAACCATCCAGGAGACGCCGCTGCTGGGCTGACCTGCAACCTTCCAGGAAAGGGCAGAGTTGTCAGTGCCAGGAACCAGACCAAAGAAACCGTAACGGTAGAAGGCGCTGGTGTTGTTGGAGCACTGGAAAGTGACTTCGTCACCAGGAGTCTTCAGGGTAGCGAATTTAACCTGGCGGGACAGGATGTCGCTAGTGCCACCAGTGGACTGCAGCTTGCCGTCAGGAGTGTTGATCCAGTTGCCTTCGGGATAAGCGTTCTCGAAGCCGTAGCCAGATCCATCAATGGAGCTGTAAACGTACTGGTAGGGATAGTCGTTAACGGCAGCGGTAGGAGCCACGGCCTCGGTCCCGGTCTTGACCCAGGTACCACCTTCGACGTCCCAGACGTACATCTTGTCTTCGACGGTCTCGATCAGCCACTCATCGAGGTGACCGGTCGCGGGGAAGTTGGCGCTGCCAGCAAAAGCACCACGGTAGTAGGTAGTGTAGGCAGGAGGCTGGGCGGGGTTGGCCACATACTGGATGGTGCGAACCTTGCCACCGAAGGCAATGCCAGACTCGCGAAGCACGAACTCCTCTTGACCCTCGGGTAGACCCGAAGAAGAAGAGATGGCCATCAGCCACAACGCCTCGTTGGCGCCCTGAGGACCAGCAGAAGAGAAGGACTCAATGCTGAGAGTCGTGGTCGCAGCGGTCGGATACTTGCCCTGCAGAGTTGCCAGGCGAGCAGCGTTGAAGTTGGAGGTGACCAGGATGTGGAGGCCAGAGCTCAGCTTGTTGCCGAAGCTTCCACCAGGACCATAGGTCAGGCGAGAGCGATACCAGGATGCGTCGCTGCCGTCGTTCTGACGAGCGGTGTACAGAGCCAGGTACGGCCAGGAGGTAGTGTTGCGGGCATCGACCACCATGTAGAAGCCGCCCTCTTCGTCGACGGTTGCCGACTGGAAAGCGCCCAGGGTGTCGGTGTCTTCGCCGCCACTGTAGAAGTACCAGTTGATCTTACGACCAGGCTCGTTCCTGTAGTACCAGCCAGAGGTCCCACTGGGATCGGCGGTAGCGTGCTCGCCGTCGGCGAAGACGTTGGCGTCCGAGGTGGTCAGGATCTGACGGCCAGTGAAGGTAGAACCCACAGCGGCTGCGATCTTGCTGTCGACACTGGAGATGGTGTCGTAGGGACTCAGGTCAAGTGCGGTCCACTCGCCGTCGCGGCGAATGTAGTCAGCGCCAGAGGGAGCATCAACGATTGACTCGGGTTGACCGATGTATCGAGGGCCGCCAGCCTTGAGGGTGAAGTGAATCCAGTTATCGAGGTCGTCGTACTGGCCGTTGTCAGCTTCGCCAGTCAGCAGGAGGAGGGTTGCCTTGTCCGTTCCAGAGGCAAGATTGTCTACTTCGGTATAACCGGCTGCTGCTAGTTTTTCGAGACCAACGTTCGTGTCAAAGCCCGCAACAGTGCCATGACCGACGACATAGAGATGGATTTTGCTGTAAACGCGCTGGCGCCCGTCGGCCAGGTTGTCCACATACTGCTCAACTTCGTCGCCAAAGATAAGGTCGTAGCCGTCGGTTGCGCGGGGCTTGGTCGCGTTGTTCTTGAGGGTCGCGACCTCATAGATATGTTCAACAAGAGGCAGGTCCGTTACTCGGTTGCGAGACCTAAAGAAGTCTGCAACGTCGGCGGGCTGGCCTTGCTGAATGCCGTAAATACGGTCAGCCATGGAATGTTCCTTGCAAGGGTACCTCTTAGTCTTCCGCCATTAAAAAGCCCCTTGCGGGGCTCTTGAGTATTTAGTTGGGTCTAATGAGATCAGCGACGGGGGCCGTCAACCAGCTCGTAGAACACGCCGCCCACGGTGCCAGCAGACAGGGCGTAGGAGACGTTGTTGTCAGCGTTGCAGAGAGCGCCACGGATGTGGCCGATCACCACGCCGTTGGGATCAGCGTCGGCAGCCTGGAGAACCAGGGTCTCGCCGCCCAGAGTCACGGTAGCGTCGCCACCGACCAGAGCCACACAGATCACGCGGATGGTCTTAGCGTGAGCCAGGGTGGTAGCAGCGGCGGTAGGGGTCACGGTGATTTCGCACTCAGCGTCAAGGTTAAAACCTTCGCGAGGGAACATTCCAGTAGAACGTGCAGCCATTTGAAATACCTAGAAAGTAGGGGTTAGGGTTGAGCCCGACCAACGCGAGGCTCGATAACTTAGAGTACCGATCAGCGGGCAACGCCGTCACACAGCTCGATGAACATGCCATCGAAGGTAACGTCGCCAGGGGTGCCTGTTGTGCCAGTAGAAGCAGTCACGGTGTACTGGATAACATTGGTGGCACGGCCATAGCCGCGATGATGTGCGATGTAGACGCCGTTGGGATCCACCTGAGCGGGATCAACAGCAAAAACGTCACCACCAATCTGGTAGGTCAGAGTAGCAGCGGTGTAGTCGCCAGTAGGAGCGGTTTCCGTCAGGCCAACAACGATCACTCGCAGGGTGCGGATCGTGTTCAGGGAAACAGGCGCCTGTTCGGCGGAAGCCGTAACTTCAAAAGCGTTGTCAAGGTTAAAACCTTCACGGGGGAAGATCCCCTCAGAACGAGCAGCCATAATAGGAGGGGCTAGTCAACAGTATAGACTTCCGAGCATTAAAAAAGGGCCCCTCGAAAGGAGCCCCTGAAGGATCAACCTGATAGATCAGGAAGGATCGAGGTTAGCGTTGAAGTCAGCGATACGAGCAGCAGCGCGGCCGTTGATCAGGGCCAGGCCACAGTACCACTCAACACGGGTGATGAGCTGAGGCTGGTCGAAGGACTCACCCAGTTCACGCACGTTCACGCCACCGTTCTGAATGCCGGTGAGGTGGTCGTTGCCGAAGGAGACGACATAAGCGTCCTGACTGGTCACGTCGCTGTCGAGGATAGCCACGTTCTTGTGGTCGCGGTCCAGCTCGAGCACGGGCAGGCCAGCGTAGATCATTTGCTGGTAACCGAACTCGTTACGGGAGATCTCGATCTGGGTGTTGGTGCGTGCTTGACGGCTCAGGGCGCGACGAGCAGACTTCGACATCACCAGGTACTTGCGGCCGCCTTGTGCGTCCACGTTGTCGATGGCTTCGTCGAGGGTACCCAGGCTCAGAGCCTCACCAGCGCCGCCGCCGTTTTGGAAGTACTGGCTGGAGCCGGTGCCGATACGAGCGGCCAGGCCGTCGAACTCGGAGGGAGACTGGTTGCTGTCACCGTTGATGAACAGAGCTTCCCAAGCCAGACGCATTGCGCGGACGCGAGCCTGGATCTGGTAGGCCTTGGCTTCGGCGCCTTCGAGGTCCACGATAGCGCGGTCAACCTTGATGTCGCCACCGAAGAGCTTCAGGCTCTCGGACTGCTGGCTGACTTCAGCATAGCTCTCAGCCAGAGCGCCGTTGTAGTTACGGAATCCGACATCGGGCAGGCTCTCCTCACGCTTCCAGA
>Ga0208645_1001600_pt1 | contig 19426 bp, 29 predicted proteins | sample VirMetDEL_Sep_01_FD_184519 | JGI IMG/M metagenome (GOLD analysis project Ga0208645, IMG submission 184519) | Aqueous microbial communities from the Delaware River and Bay under freshwater to marine salinity gradient to study organic matter... | ecosystem: Environmental > Aquatic > Marine >... | reverse complement strand
CATCGGCGGCCCCTTCGGGGGTCGCCTTTTTTTTGTCCCGGTAAATAAGTATTTAATTAAATACTAATTTTTGCGCCGGGAATATAAGCATTTTATAATATTTTAAAGTAATGATGATTCCAGCTTTTCAAACAAATGTTTATATTAGAATTTGCTAATATTTATCGCCTTATAAAATTACTTTATATAAAAGCCACCTGTGCAATTTTGCCTGTGCATTATTTCACGTTTTCGATAATAACCGTTTTCCCGTTGTGGGAATAGCAAGCGAGACAATCTATACATTTTTGCCCTGTGCAATCCTGCCTGTGCAATCTATCCCGCGTTAATTCGTTACTGCCACTCTCAACGTTATTGAATGACTTGTGAAAGCCACGCGGCGGATCGATAATTTTGCCTATTGTGGGATTCGAAAAAATCAAGATCATGTTAGGCGGTATTAGGCCTTCATGGTTCCGCACTATGGTCGCGCGTTTAGTCCACAGTGCAAAGTTACAGTGCGGGTTTTTTTCGGCAATTGTGCACAAATTAGCGAAATGTAGCGCGTTAATCAGTTCGCCATGCCCCGAGAATCTGACCCACGCCTGATTTATAACTGGGACGTCAGTAAATTTTAACTCGACGCGTGATAAAAACTCAGAATTGCGCTGAAACTTAGGGACGCAATTTTTACGATGCTTTAGTAGCATTGCGAACGAGTAACATTTAGCGCAGATATTGTTAAGCGCTTTTTTAGCGTTGCGCTTGATACAAAATTCGTTAGTCGTTGTATCAGTGTTAAGAGCCAGCAAACCAGCGAGTTTGCCGCTCATGGTCGAAAACATGTCGAGAGTTAGCATTTTTAGAACCCATTTGTTAAATGAGCGCCTAAAATAACCTAATCTTCGGGCAGTGTCAACCTATATTTTTGTTTTTTGTATGGCGATTTTTTACTGTGGGATTTTGCAGCATTTTTACTATGCTTTGTGACTAAATCCCGCCGCTTGCGAACTTTCTCGCGGCTTTCGAAACTGCTCATTTTTGTATTATACTGTGTGCTGTGAAATTTGTCAAGTCTTTTGTGTGAAATAAACTGGCACGATTCTTGCTATTATATAATAATATATAATATATATATAATATATATATTTATATTATATATATACTGTTAGGGTATCACACTTTTTATGATTTGTCAATACTGTGGCCTCTCACTTATTATGTGGTTTAACTGTGTGTTTTTCTTCGTGAAACAGGTAAATGTCTTAAAAATACCATAAAAATACCACTATTTGTGCTTGTGTGTTGCTGTGTTTTGAGTTAAACTGGCCTTAGTAATGAAGACGATCCTAGTAATAGAAAGGTGGCCCTAGTAATAAAGAGCAGGCATAACAGGATATAATATCATGAATATGGAAAAAGTTGAAGAAGGCGTAAGGTATTTGCTGCAAAACTATAGCATGGCAGAAGCAGATATGATATCATCTACTGTGCAGGACATACTTGCAGAGTATTTGGACAGACAATTATCTCAAGATACGGAGGAATGATGGAGCAAGAAATACTTGAAGGCGACCTTGTGCTTGTGGTAAATGACCATGAGGCAGGATGGTACAGTGTCGAGGAAATTGAGGCTGTAGAACACTGGGACTGCTACGGAGGTGGAGAAACTTACCATGTTCGTTACACTCCAGCGTATCATATAGCAAATAAGGACTATTCCATACAAAAAACTGTGACTCGTGGTCAAATTGACGATCACATGCCAGTAGGTAAAGGATTTTAATGAAAGAGGCAGATATACTACTAGACAAGATAAAAAAACTTTGTGATGAAATGCTGTCAAACAATCGCAAAACGATGTCTAAAAACAAGTATCTTGATAGATGCTTATCAATGATCGAGGATATGCAGAATCTTGAGGATGTGACTAAGAATTTTACCTACCTTAAACCTTGGTATGTGAAATCTTCCTTTGAAATCTACCTTAAGATGCAAGGTAAGTCCGGGCCAGATTTTGCGCCTGTTGGCAAGGAAATACCTATGAGCGCTCTATCGAAAGAGCAAACTACTCAAGCGCGAGGGAGATATGCTAAAATGAACTGGCATTCTATTGGGCATGCTAAACCGGAGTCTGGCAACCCGCTAAGAGGATACTATGACCCCAAGCAGGAAAAACAGGGATTCCACAAGCACTTAAACAAACCTTTAAACGAGTCAGAATATTGGGCGGCTAAACATGACAAAAAAAGATGACTTAAAAGAGCATTACATGGCATGCTTATCGGAGATTACAAATTCTCTTCATTTTCTGATAGACTACATTGCGATGATGAAGTCTTCTGTGTTAAATCCAGATGGCGAGTACGATTTTTTTACCGAAGAGCAGAGAACCAGCATAGCCGATATTTTGGGCGATGGCCTTGATGACCTTGACGAACTAATCATAGAAGCAATTCAAGTTTCTGTAAACTTAACTAAGGAGCAGCAATGCGATCAGAAGAACTTAAAGCATTAGTAGAGCAGTCTAATATCCCAGTAACTTTTGTTCCTTCTGTGTTTAATCCTGATCTAAAGCCAAATAGGTGGTGGAAGGATATTAAAACATGGTGGCCTGATTTAGACGAGGCGGAAGATGCAAACACTTACTGAGGATGTTCTTAGCCCGTATTTGGAGCCAGAACAGCAGAAAAGCATTAAATCTGCAAACCTCTTTACAAAGGAGGTTTTAGACTACTACCTTGTTGGCGAGACTGCTACTGGTATAAAACTACCTTGTGGCAATCCTAACAAATTTAGGCTGCGAGGCGGAGAATGCTCTATTCTTGCTGGGATTAACTCATCAGGGAAAAGTTTGTTTGCTGGGCAGATCATGCTTGGTGCTATGGAGCAGGGATACAAGTGCCTTTCTGTGTCTTTGGAAATGTCGCCTAAGTCCCAGTTGGCTCGTATGTGGCGACAAGCGTCCCTCAAGATGCAGCCTACAATTGATTTTGGGCTAGGCTTTAACTCTTGGGCAAAGGACAAGTTGTACTTCTGTGACAAGCAGGGAACTATTGATTTACCTACGCTGATGTCAATCATCAGGTATACAGTCGCAGAGTACGGTGTAGACTTTATTCTTGTAGACAGCCTGATGACCATAGGAGGCATTGCTAACGATGACTACACTAAGCAGAAGCAAGTCGTATGCGAAATTGCTGATGCTGCCCGTGACCTTGATTGCCATATCATGCTGGTAGCGCATGCTAGAAAATCTATGTCTGTACGCGATAAGATTGACAGGTTCTCTATTCGCGGCGCTGGTGAGTTGGCCGACAGGGTAGACAACGTGTTGCTTATGGGTAGGTACTACACCGAAGAAAATGATGACGAGCCTGATGCTTACCTTGCCATATCAAAGGCTAGACACTGGGACATGGCTGAGTGCGAGATAGACTTGTGGCTACATGATGAGTCGCTAAACTTAACTGAGGAGGGAATACTGCCTAAGAAACTGGAAATGGATGATGAGTAACTGGAAGAACTTCGAACGAAGGGTTGCCAAAATATTTGGCGGCGCAAGGATACCAGTTAACGGCAGGGCTGAGTTAGATATAGATCACCCAAAATACGGTATAGAATGCAAGTATCGCAAAGTCCTACCTGATTGGCTTTTTGGCAAGGCGGTTAAGCAGGCCTTGACCGGAAGCAAGAAGTGTGGTAAAATACCCATAGTTGTAATTGGTAAATATAACAGTTCTGATATCCATGTGCTTATGGATATCCAAACATTCTTAACTATTACAGGAGAAAATGATGTCCAACATGCAAGTTCACCCGATGTTTCGTAGCATCCTTAATAACTTTTTTGATGATAGACCTTTGTCGCAGCAATTGCTTAGTCCTATTAAGTATCAAAAAACAGAAGTATACGAGAGCGGCACTGGCGCTGAAGATGACCCTTTAATCTCAGTGGAAACTAGGTACGAGCCAGTAACTAAGCGCTGGAAATCTTGGACAACAGAATCTGGGGAGTTTCATCGAATCGCATTGGAGGATTAATGGATCGAATAGAACTAGACCTTAAACGCCCATTTGAACTTAACGAACTTTTATGGCGCGATGGTTATGGGAAGGGTAACAAATCGCTTGTGTACATTACGGCCCGTACAGCGCAAAACAGACTAGATAAAGTGTTTGGGCCAGCAGGCTGGCAAGTATCCTATGACTATAAAGGCGACAGGATGCTATGCACTGTGTCTTGTTTGGTTAAAGGTAACTGGGTTAGTAAGACAGACGGCGCTGGCGACACTAGCATCGAAGGCGAGAAGGGAGGTATCTCTGACGCATTTAAACGTGCTTGTGTTGCTTGGGGCATTGGCAGGTACTTGTACTACCCTACCGCTTTCGACCAGAACAAGCAGCCAGCACATTGGGCAACGCCTGAAGGCTACGATAAGATCATGGCCGTGAAGTACGAGGATGAACTTAAGGATTGGGTAGAAGAATACAACAGGAAGGCCGCATGAACGAGTACCAAAAGTTTATCCACAAATCTAGGTATGCTAAATACTTAGACAGCGAGAAACGCAGGGAGTCTTGGGAAGAAACCGTCACACGATATATTGATTTTTTTGAGAAACGTAGCGACATAAACCTTTCCAAGGTAAAGAAGGCGATCATTGATATGGATGTTATGCCTTCTATGCGATGCTTGATGACTGCTGGCGAGGCTTTAGATCGTGACAACGTGGCAGGGTACAACTGCGCGTATCTTGCTGTTGACTCTCCTAGGGCTTTTGATGAGACTGCTTACATACTAATGTGTGGTACTGGTGTAGGGTTCTCTGTGGAGCGACAGTTTATCTCCATGCTTCCTGATGTTGCCGACGAGTTCCATGACTCCGATACTGTTATCGTTGTGGCGGACAGTAAGATAGGTTGGGCTAAAGCCTTGAAGGAACTTGTTTCTTTGTTATATGCTGGGCAGATTCCCACATGGGATTTGTCTAAACTGCGTCCAGCAGGGGCTAGGCTAAAGACATTTGGTGGTAGAGCGTCTGGCCCTGATCCTCTGGATAAAATGTTCAAGCACTTTGTATCTGTATTTAGAGGCGCAGCAGGGCGCAAGTTAAACTCTATCGAGTGTCACGACTTGATGTGCTTTATTGGCGAGTCTATTGTAGTGGGTGGAGTAAGGCGCTCTGCCATGATTTCTCTGTCCAACCTCACTGATGAGCGAATGCGTCACGCCAAGTCTGGTCAGTGGTGGATGGAGAACCCGCAACGCGCCCTGTCTAACAATAGCGTTTGCTATACTGAGAAGCCCGACATGGGAATCTTTATGCGTGAGTGGCAGTCTCTTTACGAGAGTCGTAGTGGTGAGCGAGGCATCTTTAATAGAGAAGCGGCAAAGAAAATAATTCCAGATCGTCGAGACGATTCTTACGCTTTTGGGTGTAATCCATGTTCTGAGATCATACTAAGGTCTAAACAGTTCTGTAATCTTAGCGAGGTAGTCTGTAGGGCTGATGACACGCTAGAAACAATCAAGAAGAAGATTGAGATTGCTACGATCATAGGTACAATGCAGTCTACCCTCACTGACTTTAGGTATCTATCTCCAGCGTGGAAGCGTAATACTGAGGAAGAGCGTCTTCTTGGGGTTAGTTTAACTGGAATCATGGACTGCAATGCTCTTATGCTTGCAACTGATTCTGAATTAAATGACCTAAAGGAGGTAGCGATAAAGGTCAACAAGAAGTACGCCAAGATGCTGGACATACCTGAGTCTGCTGCAATCACATGCGTCAAGCCATCTGGAACGGTTAGCCAACTTGTAAACAGCAGCAGCGGGATTCATCCTCGTTACAACGACTACCTAATTCGTAGGGTAAGGAACGACAAGAAAGACCCGCTTAGTCAAGCAATGATTGATGCTGGCTTTCCTGCCCACACTGATCCGTATAATACAGAGGCGTGGGTATTTGACTTCCCCCAGATGTCTCCAAAGGGTGCTGTTACTAGGCATGACCTGAGCGCTTTGGATCACTTAGAGGTGTGGATGCGCTTTGCAGTACACTGGTGCGAGCATAAGCCATCTGTTACGATCTACGTTAAGGAAGAAGAGTGGATGGATGTCGGCGCTTGGGTCTGGAAAAACTTTGACCTTATGTCTGGCGTATCGTTTCTGCCTAGCGCAGATGAAGCACATTCATACGAATCAGCACCTTACGAGGACATTGGCAAGGAGGAATACAAGGAATTGTCAAAAGCAATGCCTGATAAACTAGATTGGGACTCTATAGTAGAGGTAGAGGATGTTACAACCAGCAGTCAAGAACTAGCCTGCGTAGGAGGTGCTTGCGAACTATGATGGACTTTAAAGTGTTTTTTCTAGGGGTAGCAATGTTATTTCTGATTGCTATATGATTTTAAAAGATAAAAGGTGGAGGAGTAAAAAATACACCGATTGGGTTGCCAAGAACATGGCATGCGCCAACTGCACATTACAGGATGAGACTATAGTATCTCACCATTTGAAGCACCGCTATTTTCCGTATAGTGGTGGAGGCACTGGCATGAAAGCAGATGACTTTTTAGTTATGCCGCTATGCTATACATGTCATGACAAAGCGCATAATGGAGATAATGATGTGTTAGATTGGCAAGCAGAGTTTATATTTAAAACATTGACAATGGCTTTTAGGGAGGGTATACTTATTGTTGACGACACAAGATGCTGAAGATGCTTTGGAGTTTATGCACGATAACTGCCTTAAACTTGCGGAAGCAAGGGCGCAGAAAGAACAGATCAAAGAGTTCAAAAAGATCGAATCTTCTCGACTATTTCTGGAAGCGCCAAAAGGGTCTGTGGCAGACCGTCAAGCATGGGCTTTGTCCCATGAAACCTACAAGAACCTTGTGGAAGGCGAGAAGGAAGCCATCAGGCGTGAGTACGAACTATCCATGCGCTTTAAAGCAGCGGAGGCTACAATCGAAGTATGGCGTACAATTCAAGCGAACAACCGCGTAGAAGCGCGGGTGTTATAATAAACCCAACAGAACTAATGGACTACAAACCAATGAGACAAAACAACCCGAACACTTTTATATTTTTTGAAAACCCTGAAGCGGTTGGGAAGCAGCCTAATCTAAAAGGTAAGATGTTCGATGAGAACGGAAAGGAATGGGAGATTGCTGGCTGGTTCAACACTTCAGCAAAGGGTGCTAGATACATTTCCGGTAAGATTCAGGAACCGTACAAGAAGTCTAACTACGTTCCCGGCGAAGACCGCGAAGACAATCCATTCGCATGACATATAACATCAACTTCGCTAACGGCGAGTCTGTGCAACTTGTGTTTGATGCAGACATACATGAATACAGGCTTGCCGACAGCGAGGAGGTTATTCCATCGGCTACCCAGATACTTAGCGTAATAGCAAAACCTGCACTAGTATACTGGTCGGCTAATGAGGCCGTAAAGAACTTTAAGTCTTCTGCTGTCGAACTTTCCCAGATGACTAAGCGTCTAAACCTGACCAACATGGCATATACCTTTGGCGACTCTGGTATAGATGCTGCGGGCGCTAGGGCTGTGAACGCACATAAGCATATAAGTTCTGAGGCCGCGAGAGTTGGTTCTGAAGTACACAACTATATAGAAAAAACCTTGAAGAAAGAAGAAGCACAGATGCCTATATCTCTGCAAGGCCAGTCTTCTTGCAAGGCTTTCCTAAAATGGTACGAGGATCATCCCAACGTAAAGATATTGTCATGCGAGGAAAAAGTCTATCACCCAGAACTAAAGTATGCTGGCACTGTCGATGCTGTCGCTGAGATAGATGGTGATATATACATCATTGATTTTAAGACATCGAGCAAAGTTTACCCTGAGCATCATATCCAATGCGCTGCTTACGCTAAAGCGATTGAGTTAATGTACGGGAAGGAAGTGCATCACACATTTATTCTGAGGCTAGACAAAAGAAGCGAGAAGTACCACACTAGCATATCTAGCGAGGTTAACGAGAACTTCCTAGCATTTCGCGCGGCAATGGTTTTACATCGAAGACTGCATGGAGGTAATCGTGCAAAAGGAAAAAAGAAAACTTCCGTGGCTGAAGGGGAGCGCGTTTAACTTTGCTTGGCTTGAAACACCTAGGGAAATTTACAGGTGCGAAAGAAGCAACACGCCTGAAGGCTGGAAGTTTCTGATAAGCACCAAGAAGAAAACATATATGCACGTTGACAGCGTTCCATACTTAAAAGAAGAACTAGACGAGGCAATATATCAATGGATAGAAGAATATGAAACTACTCGTTATAGGTGACCCGCATGCACATCCCGAATACGATAATGATCGTTTTACTCACCTTGGAAAATATATTGTTAAAGAGAAGCCTGATGTTATTGTGTGTCTTGGCGATTTTGCTGACATGCCTAGCCTATCTTCATATGATAAAGGAACCAAGGGATTTGAAGGAAGGAGATACAGGAGAGACGTTGATGCTGTTATTGATGCCCAAAGAAAACTATTCTTACCTATACGCAAACACAACGAGCATCTTAGACGGCAGAAGTTAAAACTGTACAAGCCTAAGTTGCACATGACTTTAGGCAACCATGAGGACAGGATAAACAGAGTTATTAACAGCAGCCCAGAACTAGAAGGAGCAATATCAGTAGATGATTTACAGTACAGAAAATTTGGCTGGAAGTGTACCCCTTTCAAGCATGTTCTTACGATCAAACAAATATCATTCAGCCACTACTTTACATCTGGGGTTGCTGGTAGGCCGATCAGTTCAACAAACACGGCTACAGCGCTAGTGAATAAACTGCATTGTTCCAGTGTGCAGGGTCACTCGCATTTATACAATCATGCGGAACAGACTAGGCCAGATGGACAAAAGATATTTGGATTGTCCGGTGGATGCTTCTCTCACCCGCATTATTCAGAGAACTGGTGTAGGGATACAGAGTACCAGTGGTGGAGGGGAGTCATCATGCTAGAAGGTCTGGACGGGGAAGGATACTACGATGGAATCCATGCGGTAACTCAAAGGAGTATATGCTAATGGAAAGAAGTGATTACGATAAGGCCTACGATTATTGGTCGCGGATGGCTAAAGAAGAATTTAACAGGCCGCAGATTGTAGAAACTGCTGTTGACCACCGTGACTACTCTTCTCCGGTATGGTGGGCTATGCAGGATGAACTACAAAGACGTGATGCTATAGACTTGAAACGCTACATGCGTCGTGAATTAAAGGAGGCAAAGAAAAGCGACCATTTGTACAAAACGCCTAAATCTCGCCTTAAAAATCAACAACTTAGAAAGGGAAAAATGGCAGTATAGTACCCCCCTACTACGCTGCCAAAATTATGTCAAAAGGATCAAATCAAAGGCCTACTGATAGGCAAAAGTTTAACGCTAATTGGGACAACATATTTGCTAAATCCAAGCAAGGAGCAGGAAAGAGAGTGGCAGGAAGAAAGAAGAAGGCTGTTCGCTAAATACTGCTGGGCTAACTCATCCAAGTTTGCGCCTTCAGGTCTGACTTGGGCGGAGGTGTTTAAGAAAGTCGAAGGTATGAGCCTTGGGCAATACGCTGAACAGATAAAACAACGCCAGCAGGAAAAGAATGAAAGCCGTAAGGAACAGGCGGGTTTTCAGAAGACTCTTCTGTAAAATCGTCTGGGTCTAGTGTACCAGCAATTACGATCTCGTCTTTGTCTTCTCTTACCAGCCATCCTACAGTATAAAACGTAGGAATTTTTGGCTCTTTTTCCCAACCTGACGTTGCTATAATGTCACGCCACTTTACTACAACTAACTCTTTTTCTTCCTCTCTAGAGGACCGGGTAGAATCCAGCCGATTATTATCGGCCCCACAAAGAATAGAATCAGCATCCATCCAGCAACCTCCACAAGTTCTTCTATTAGCATGAAGAACGATTTACGTTCTATGGTTTGTACTACGTTGCTATCCTTCTCCGTTAGATCGGCAAGGACAATCCCTGTCGAGGCACCCACCAGCGCACCCGCCATCGGAGCAGTTACACCACCGCTGATTACAGTTGCGGCTCCCGCACCGATTGCTGCTCCCGTCCCGCTGTACGTCGCGTCCCTCAGAGTCTCGCATCCGCTTATCAGAGTGGTCAAGAATAACCATGTTATGCAGTGAGCATGCCAAGAAGTACGACGGCTACCACGATAGCCACTATCTTTTGTTTCGTCCCTAACTGGTTCCACTTCTTTACTGTTTCTTCCCACATTATTTCTTCCTCGCTGTACGTTTTGATTGTTTAAATGCTTTTGCGGTTGGCGCTCCTTTGCTTCCGGGCTTCCGCATTTTTTCTCCTGATCCTGCCTTGATTCGTTTACGCTTGGCATGGATGTTTGCGTATAAACCTTTGCGCGGCATTAGTATTTCTTCGGGCTTTTCTTCATGGGTTTTTTAGCAGGCTTCTTTCTTTTCATCTTCATAAGTTCCTCCTTGTGGTACAGAAATTTACTAGTTGCTGTATGCTTTGATCCAGACATCAGCCTACCCTTAGCATCTTTGTGAGTTCCCCCTTTGTGTTCCGTTCCATCACGGAAATAATGTTTAACTCCTTTCAACACTTCCACCTTCGTCTTGCTTGACGTATTCTTGAGTTGGGATCATTGCGAGTTTTTGCGCTTGACCTTTTCAGTTGACCTGCCGATCTAGCGCAGTAGGACTTTCTACGTTTGGCATCCTTAGAACCCTTCTTCGGGTTTCCTGTTACTGCTGTCTGTAGTTTGGAGCCGGGATTAGCGCGACGGTACGCGGCTACGCCTTTTGCTGTCATGCCAGCGCCAGACTTTGTTGGTCTATAGTTAGCGCCCTTACCTTTCGTTGTCTTCGGTATAGGCTTATCCTTTCGAGCCATCAGCGCATCTCCTTTCCAAACGCTCTGTCGATTGTTTGCTCAAGACTTTCAATCCTGTACGTCAATACGTCCAAATGATCGACCATCATCCTGATGTCATCTCTGTCACGCTTTAACTCTTCAACGTCATTAGATATACCAGATGCCCACCAAATAGCAGTAGCAGTCTGGCCAATGACAAATATAATTGCGCCTAGTAAATAGGATGGTATATTTATTCCGCTCATGTTTTTTCCTCGGGGTACACTGGGTTAGGGTTGATGCTAAGTGACGTACCATTTGACTGACCGCCCCAAAGAATACAAGCCTCTTCCCTATCCTTCATCATTCGCGTAACCACGAGGGTAGACGTTGTTTGCTCTTTGTTTACAAATAACACAATGGTTGTATCAACACTCATGTGGCTCATTACCATAGGTATTTCGCCGTAGTCTTTTTCAAGATGCTCCACCATGCTTATAAAACTAGGAGTACAAGCCAATTGGAATGGGGCCTCAAAAGCATACATATCATCAGGCATAGGAGTTTGCGCTAGAATAGCCGCTAGTGCTAGTTCCTTCACTCAAATATACTCTTTCTTTCAATCTGGGGCGCATCAAAAATACTATCGAAAGCCCTTTGAACTGGATTAGAAACTACTCTTTTCATAAACTCCTGATCCATAAGTTGATCTAGTTGGCTCCTAGAATCTCTATCTCCAGTTCTGCCCCCTAAGATTCCAGCGCCGCCAATGTAGTCTGGGCTGGTGTCCTGAGAAAGCCTATGCAAGAATGACCCAAGATTACGCATTGCTACCATCTTGTCCTTCTTGTTGGTAAGTTCGTATAACTTTACCAACTCATCAACTTCATTAGCAAACTCTCTAGTACCCGGCTGTAAAGTAGATATTCTGTTTAAAGCCGCCGCTTCATCGGCTGTCTGCTCTTTCATCACAACCCTAAAACTTTCCATGAAGTCTCTTTGCAATCCAAAAGCAGCGGAAAAGGCATACGCCGGTATTTTTGCAAATATCCTAGTCAAAGAAGCCCTAGCGTTCTTTGGCGCGGTTGTTTCTACGCCTCCTATTCTTTCCCCAATTGCTTTTTGCTGGGCAGACATCGCTTTTTCTTTGCCTAGCCTAGAAATAAAGTCACTGTAACGCTGTTTTGCGTCAGGAAGCCCGTTAAAGATCATTTGCATCTTTAATTTTAATTGCGGGTCTGATAGAATATCTTTAGCAGTTACTCCAGAACTAATCATAGTATCAATAAAAGACCTAACGAAAGACTCCCTATTCGCTAGTTTTATTGGTTGCGGAAGGTTAGGATCGCCCCTGAACAAGTCCATTGCTCGCTTGTACTCAATTCTGTCCGAAGGAGAGGTGCTTGCCGCCTTCCTTCCTGCAATAGCGGCATCCTCCATGTTCTTTGTTGTCTGCACAGAGAGATCATGCGCCCTCATATCATCAGAAGTTTTTATTAAATTGTCTAGAGTATTTCTTTGCTGGTTACCTATCTCCGGGTTTATTTCACCTTTTTCTACGGCTGGGCCAGCCTTTCTATCGTAGGCTTTTCTTAGTTCATGCAAAGTTCTGTAATCGGCATCCCTATTATTAAGAACAACTTTGTACTTCCCGTTCTCTTTTACTATGTCTCCAGCCTTTATAGTAGATTTAGGGTCTGCTTTCTTTGCGGCCTTTGCAGATTGTTCAGTATGTTTTTGTACAGTGAATGGGAGAGATTCGCCATGTTGCTGTACAAGCCGTCTAAAATCCCTTTCCGGTATGTAACGAATACCGTTTACAAAATCGTTAAAGTTTTTAGGCAGCAACTTCGGATACCCATCTTCCCAATACTGACTATATCCGGGCTTACCTTTCGCAGAATTCACTCTCGTAAGTCTGTCAGCAACAACAGAAGAATAAAGGGTTTTCCAGTAAGGCCAAGCCTTCAATGTATTAATAGCGCCAGAACCAGTAAACGATGTTCTTTGTCCGTAAGCAGCATCCCTAAGTTCGTCTTCAAAAGGCTTTTGTTCTGCCGCCCTTCTTGCTATGGCCTGCTCTGCTGTCAAGTCATCAGGTATGTTGCCTCTTCCGCGCATCTCAGATGCCAGCCTATTTGATGCTTCAACCTCTCGCTCAAACAAAGAGTCTGCAACATCTTGACCACTGGCCCTTGCAAGCCTCGTTGCTTCTTGCTGTAAAGCAGAAGCCTCTCTTCCTAAAGATTCTGGTATTGTGGTAGGAACCCCTAGTCTTGAAGCATCCTCCATCCCTGCGGATTGCAGTCCTCTAAGCATTGCTTCAGGGCTGCCCATATCTGGAACCCGAAACAATCTTCCTCCAGACGCATCCATTCTTGCTGCATGCAGGAGTCTTTCTCTGGCTCTTTGCGTTGGGGTAGACGCTACTCTTGGGCTAAGTGCTGAAGATGCCATATTAATAACGCCCTGTATTCCTGAACCAAGTGCAGCGCCAGATTCAAATCCTTCGCCAAACTCTCCGCCCAAGCCTACGTTAGTCGCTCCGCCATAAAGCCCGGTTTTGGCCCCTGCCTCTGCAATCTGGCCTAACCCAAAGTTGCTGGATATAGTTGCTGGATTCAACACAGAATAGTCAACTCCAGAAGCGGCCTGCATGGATGGCCTAACTCCAGAGGCTCTTGCGCTAGTCCTTAATGCTGGGCTGATACCCCCAAGAACCATAGTAGGGTCAACGGCAAATCCTCCGTAAGTACCTATGTTGTAAGCGTTAGGCGCTAAAGCCTCAAACAAGGAATCCCTTGCTCTAGCGTCTTCAAGAATTTCTTTCTGTCGTTGCTTGAAGTCTTTTTCATCTAGCAAACCAACTGCTTCGCCAATTTCGCCAAGAAAAGCGCCCATGTATGAACCAGCCTCGTCGCCAAGTTCCCAAGTCGCTGAGTTAGCAAGCCTGCTCATAAAACCGGTAGCGAGTTCCATTGGCTCAAGTTCGTATTGCTCTTTTAACTTCCTTGTGATAAGATCAACTCTTTCCCAAGAGTCTAACTCAGACCACATGTCATCAAAAGACATCATTTTTGGCGGGAGAGGATTACCATTAGCATCTTCTCTGTTTATAACAGAGCCAAACGCTCTAAATGTTATAGGGACTGTATGACCAATCCTTAAAGGAACATCTCTAGTTATTGTTTCGTAATCGTACTCTATGTCTTTTTGTTTCAATTTACGTTCCTCTAGAAATTAGCAGCCCTGCTCTTTCTTCTTGGCGTATCAAGCAATTGCAAGTTATTTTCTTCCTCAAGTCCGCTAGAGTATCCGCTAAGCGCATTGCTGTAGGCATTTGGATTTGTCAGGCTAGACATGTCTTCAATAGCGACATTGTTTTTATAATATTCAAATATGTCTTCTGAAGTCCCCGGATAGTTAGGAGCAACGTACTCTTTAGACAGATCATCTAACCTGTAAACATCTGAATTGTAGTCCCAATCTTTTGCCCTAAACTCAGAGTCCCAAGGTTTAATTGAAGTATGCTCATAAGTTCTTTTATCAGAAGCAAAATCATTTTGTAACTGACTTGCCCTTAAACTATAAGCGGCATTGGCAGCGTATGCAAGCATATCTCTTTCATACTGCGTTAAAGTTGACGATCTTCCGGTAAAACGAGCCTTCATTTTATCAAAAGCCGCTTGAAACCCGCCGCCTAAGTTAGCAAATAAGTTTTCAATGTCAGAACCTCTAACAACGCCATTAGGGTCGTATAATTTTTCCATTGCCCTTATTGCGTTGTAATCTGTATTAGAAGTTTTTTGAGCCAAGTTATTTATAATCTGACCGTAGGTTTCTTTAAACTCTTGGTTTTTGGCGATCCTATCTTCTGCCCTAACTTTAAATTTGTCCGCAAGTTTTACAGCGCCTTGAGTAGTGTACCTACGCTCACGGATAATATCGTCTCCCCTCTTCATAACAAACTGCGATATTTCAGCGTTAGCAGGCTCATCAGGCAAAGATGTTACTGACTTATCTCTTTGGTTGTATACGCCTATGTTTGGCCTTGCTTCCTGATAGCCGTTACGGAGAGCGTCTATGTAATCTTGCTCACTGTTTATGTTTATTTGATTAGCAGTATTCTTGTCAAACATGACCGCCGGTATTTTTGTAGGGTCAAACATAATGCTAGGTCTAAGGTCTTTTAGATCAGTGAGCGCTTGAGCAAGTGCTTCCGCTTGCTCTGGCTTGTTAAACTTGGACGCAACATCAGACAATGATGCTGCCTCGTTTAGGCCGTATTGCAAAATATCCGCTTTAGTCATAGCGGTTCTTTCTGCTTGCCCGTACCTAGCGTCTATCTGTTTTTGTACTTTTTCAGTATCGTAAGGCTGTCCTTCCAAAGCCCTAAACACCTCAGAAGAAACTTCATTTTTAGTAGGTATTGACTCCCTAGCAAATATTTCATCCATAGATGAGTTTGCTATGGAATTAACAGCAGAATCAATTTGATCTGGTCTAATTGCCCCAGCCCTCAAAGCGTCTGCTTCCTCATTTTTAGGAACATACCTAGTTTTTCCGTTTTCAACTATAGGCACTAAGTCGTTTTCATTAACTAAATCAGGGTATAGTCCCTGTATAGTAGAGATTAAACTAGGGTCTGTAATATTGTTAGTCTCAAAGAATAACTTTAAGTCCTTGTTGGTGTTAAGTTTGCCGCTTAGATACTGATTTCTTGCAAGACCAACTGTTTGCTTGGCGTTATCTAGTATAGCGGCGGCTTGCTGGGCTTTTGCATCAGAATCAGTCATCGTAAATCCAGCACCTAACTCTTTACTAATGTCAGAGTTTTTAGGACGATAAATTATTTCCATCTTGTTGGATTCTGAGTTCCACTTTCGTAAAGGGATCATTTCCCCTTCATCATACATAGGCAGTTGTTTTCTTAGGAAATCTGCTGTTGATGGGCCAATCCCATATTTCTTTATGAACTGATCCATCTCCCTAGCATTTGACGGAGGATTCTCTCTAAATATTTTCCAAGCCATTCCCAGTTCAGTATCATCAGCGCTTGCGCTGGATTGAGCGCTTTTAGGCATGGATGAATAAGGAAAAATTCTAGGCGCTCTGCCAGTAGTCATTGCGCTAAAAATTTCCATCAACTGAGTTTTACGGCGCTCCTCGTCAAGTTTCTTTTGGAACTCAAGGTCAGACATAATGTTTTGGTTGTACATTTGCTGCGCTTGCGCTTGGATGTCTACGTTAGGAAGATTGTAGTTATCTTGAGGAAACGTAGGAAAACCGCTAGTTCCATAGCCTTCCTCAAAGGCTGATTGAGTAGCCTGACGATTTTGGTCTGCTAGTATTTGATTTGCTCTTTCAGTCTTAATACGATCCTCTTCTTCTGTACTGAAGTTACCGTAAAAACTGCCGAAAGGCGCTCTGCTATCAAATAAACTTGCCATATTATGTATTCCTGTATCTTCCTAAAAAGGGATAGAATTCTTCTAGTTTTCTAAACGGGTCTTCAGGTTTATCGGCAACGCCCATAGAAGCCATTTGTAGATTGGTAGGCCTGCCTGATTTTGGCGCTGTGCCACCACCGCCACCTGATGCCCTTCCGCCCTCGGATTGTTTACCCATGTATGCAAGCATCTCTTGTAAACTACCCATTCTTTTTAGGCGTTCGTTCTCGATTAATTTCCATCGCTCAAGTTCCTTTGAGTACTTGGCAGCATCAAGCATTTCGCTCTTTTGCTGGTAAGTTGGCGCGTCTGACTGACCCAAAGCAGGAGGAGCGCTGTAAGGGGCTATACCTAATGGCTGTCCTTCTGGAGTGTACACTGGTTTAAAGTCAAAACCGGCGTGAGGATTTACAGACACGCCCGGAGTAGTTACAGGGCCGGGAACCATAAAGTCCTTTGGTTGAGGCCTAGGAGCGCCCATGAACGCCCTGCCAAGATCAAAGTCCTGAAAAGGATTTTGAAATCCAGAAAAAGGATTTTGAAACCCAGCAGCCATTAGATAGCCCCGTAGTCAACGTACTTGATGCCGTTTACACTTCCAACAGCATCAGGATACATGATCTCTACTTCTTGAGCCATAACGCCTCGTCTTGGTGTATCATCTCCAATGTAGTTATACCTGTACACGTTTAAGCCTTTCCACTTAACTCCTTCAGGAACAATGTTTTCTTTGACGTTTCTGTCGGAAAGTGAGGCAAGGCCAGATATTAGTCCTACGGCCTGACTGGCGGTAGTAAATGGAGACTGGCCGGGTAGGGTGCTAGTAGACGATGATCCGCCAGAACTCGTACCTCCGTAGTTACCAGTAATTGCAGACATGTAGTTCTGCAATGCCGCCATCGGAGCGTTAGCCTCATAAGCGTATCGAGCCATATCAGCATCGATTCCAGCCTGAGTCATTGCTCTGCGTTCAGCGCCAACGTCACCAATAGCGCCGTACATGCTAAGAGGTGCAGACATAATGCTAGGATACATGGCCATAGACCTAATCTGCTGATCTAGCCCCATTTGGGCAGCAGGAAGGCGCATGCCTTGCGCGGTACTGTAAGCATCGCTGTACATCTGAGCAAGAGGAGTAGTAAGTCCTGCTTGAACAGCATCAGCAACTGCTTGGTTTTGCTGTAGCGCAGCACGGCTTGAGCCTCCTGGCTGGTACATAACCTGCTGCTGACGTATACCGGGTAAAACTTCTGTCTGCAAGTTTCCGATTACGTCTCCAGTTAAGGCCTCTGCCATTGCTTGATAAGGCGTGCCCGCCCCAGTACGCACATTTCCCGCAAGTAGGTCAGCCATTTGACCAGAACTAAACGGCGTCTGTCCAGCAAGACCCTGCATTAGAGCGCCCTCTGCGCCAGCCTGCATTCCAGCAGCCCTAGGCCCAGTAGCGTAATTAATTACCGCTTCTTGAGCAAAAGTTTGTGCTGGATCAAACCCTGCTAATGTTTCACCGGGGTAGTAATCGGGTGGGCCTTGCTCGTATAGTTGCTTTGCCCTATCAAATCCGCCAAGTATATAAGGAACTTGAGGAGCCCAAGGACCGGATTCAGCGCTAAATTCTGTTGCTGTTGTTGAAGTTTGACTTCCTTTTGCCATATTTATATCCTTTTAGTTACCATGTAGAAGAATCGGCTCCGCCGCCCTTGCCCATTCCTAAATCTCCAGATGATCTTCCATCACTATCTACGCCCTTACCATCGTGAGATGAACTTCCCGGCCCGCGATCAGGCCCTCCACGTTGGTCTAGGTCAGTTAGCCCATCATCGGACGATTTGGGTTTTTTAGAACCACTATCTTCTTCTCCACCCTCTTCCATCATTTCAAAGTTAAGAGCGTAAGGATTAGAGTAACTTACAGGAATTAAGCCAAGTTGAGGGGGCTCGTATCTCAAAATACCTTCGTTCATAGGGAATGCCTGTTGATACTGGGCTGTTCCCGGCTGGTACAGAAGACCACCCATGCCGCCAAAAGGACTCATTCTGGTGTAAGCAGAGTAATCGTAGGCTTGAGGCGCTGAATAATCAGCCACTAACATTGGGAAAAACGAATTTCTAGACGCTGCTGCCTGTATCGGAGAAATTAATGGCGCGGCTGGTGCGGCTGTTGCAGCCTCTTCACGCGCTGCTGTAGGCGCTGACTGTTGCCAAAATGCTTTGCCTTCTTTTTCTAAATCTACGTTTTTTTGCCGCCAACTTAAAAACCCACTTTTCCATTTTTCCCAATCAGCCTTGTTGTCTGTTTGTGGTATAATAGAACCTCCAGCACGATCATAGCCTAAGTCTTTTGCGTGACTTAAAATGTCTGCTTGCTCTCTACGCCAAGCCATGCCGTCGCCGCCAAAGGCTCTTTTAAGTGGGTTTGATCCTCCGCTCATTAGTGCATCCTCTCTTGTAAATCTTTGGTAAATACTATGTACGAATCTTTCCAATCTGGCAGCATTTTTTTCCATCCTTTTCTGCCCCATAATTCCAATGCGGAGCATTCGTTGGTTATAGCAAATGACTCAAACATGTCATTAAATTGTTTGTGTACTTCCTTAAAATTTTCTCCAGCAAGAGAAATTACTCTAAGTATTTTCTTTTGCGGGTAATGTATAAACTGAGTAAGCATGGACATTATTACTCTGCCTTCATCAACAACAACCCACAGTTGCATTTGTTGCGAGTTAACTGCTTCCCATATATCATTTATGCTAAGTTCTCCCTCGCTTCGCTCAACAACTTTTCCAAGCATGGGGTGGACAGCAGGCCACACATATGGAATTTGATCTACCGTAACTATACCAGCCTTCAAAATCTCTTACTCCCAAACAGCATTACCCTGCCGTTGTTATCGTAAGTTACACCTGCATCCAAGTCATCAGCGACAGGGGCAAGCAACATAACCTCATATCCATTATCTGTAGCGTAGTTAAACTGCACCATAAACGGTAGCGGCTCATCAAAACCAAACTTATCGTATGCGGCTACCAACAGTACAGCAAACATCATCAACTCTACTTCATTCTTTTTAGCAAACTCTTGTATGCGATCCCACTCGTCTTTTTTCTTTGAGTCTTCTACCAAAGACCCAC
>Ga0208645_1001598_pt1 | contig 19441 bp, 24 predicted proteins | sample VirMetDEL_Sep_01_FD_184519 | JGI IMG/M metagenome (GOLD analysis project Ga0208645, IMG submission 184519) | Aqueous microbial communities from the Delaware River and Bay under freshwater to marine salinity gradient to study organic matter... | ecosystem: Environmental > Aquatic > Marine >... | reverse complement strand
CTGCCGTTGCCGCTGCCGCTGCCGTAGCCGCTGCCGTTGTCGTTGCCGTAGCCGCTGCCGTAGCCGCTGCCGTAGCCGTAATTCATATTCAACAAGTTGCCGATCACGGCTTGTAAGCTTCCATTTCTGCCAGTTGGTTTGCAGCATTGTTGGAACAGGGGGTAACCTCGATCACTCCAAGGACCAGCTTTTCGGGCTCAGCAATCGAAAGCTTGCCAGAGGAAATGCCGTGTTGAGCGACCGCACTCAGGGTGAACGCCCCTTCCCAAGACCAAAGGCGCCGGGCATCCTTGAGGATCATCTCATCGGCAACTCGTTCGAGCGGGGTGCCGAAAAATACCCCCGCCGAATAGGTCCTAATGAGGCATTGCTGACCGACTCCGAAATCGCTAAGAGGCTTAGCTTGCTCATTATTAGCTTGCTTACACTCAAGCACGTCGAGAATTGCGAGCGCTTTTTGTATTGAATTTACATTCATGTTTTTATAGGTAGTTTAATTTTGAATTTCCCCAGCAAAAGCCGAGCGATTTCCTTATCATCCCGTCCTTGGGCTCGACGGTGCGCCACCCAAGTTCTAAGTTGAGCCGGCGCCCAATGCTCCCCGGTTTTGATGTAGATGAACTGGAGCCATTGATCAGCGTCCAGGCCGCTTGAGCCACCACACGAGCGTGTTCATGAGCGTCTTGGTAGACTCCGCATGTGATCCCACTGCCATAGTTATGCCACCATTCATCAAATGTCATCATGCTCATTCCTCCTTTGCAGGCAGCTCAATCTGAAACCGCTCTAACAACTCGCGAGCGATGGCTTTGTCGTCCATGCCGCGTTTGCGCCGCAGGAGCACCCAAGATCGCAGGTGGTTAGGGTTCCAGGTTTTGGGGACATCCGTCCCCCGCAGGTTGATGAACGTGAGCCACTGCTCGACGTTCAGCCCGATCAGGTGCCACGTATACTCGCGAGGCTTCTGGAGACTAACCACGGTGGGTTGCTCGCCCCGGCGTATCGCGCTATCATAGCGATCCCGCACCGTTCGCCGGTTTAGGCCCGATTCCTCTGCGATCTCAGCGATGGTCTTGCCCTCCACGTAAGTTGTGCGTGGGTTGTAACGAGTCATCTGTAAAACTCCAGTTTGAGTTTAGAGGCGAGCTTGAGTAGCGCAGCCTCTTCTGTGTTGCCACTGACCAGTGTTGGGCTAGCTGGATTTATCTCTCCCTGCCAGGCAAGCCATTGCAGTGGATCGAATCCGAATCCATCCCAGCACTCCGCAGCATCCATGCTCTCCTCGTTGCCACCGTCCACAGGTGGCAAGGTCTGTATGTTGTGCCTCGCCATCCAGGCGAGCTTGGGTGAGAGCACCTCTGGCATGGTTGGGAATAAGTCGTCAGTCATAGTTAGGTTAGGTGAGATATGATTGGTTAGAATTTCAATTTCTTCTTGCTGTAGTTGCCGCCCCAGGCCCTGCCCAGTTCAGCGCTTGCTTGCTGTATAGTTAGGGTGTCTGCATCGCGCACTCGCATCCGCTTAAGGTGCAGAAGTTGCTTGGGCGTGGCGAGACCTTTTTCGGCCCGCACCATAATCCGATCGAGGATTGCCGATGCTTGGCCGGCGCAGTTCATCGATTCAGCGTCCACTCCAAAATTCTCCAGAGCACGTTTCTGGTTGATCGTCACTGGCCCAGCCTCCCATGCCATGGTGGGTTCGTAGTCTGCGATTGCGGATTCTCCCAGTGCGCTGCCCATTTCGACAGGGTCATACGTTTTGGTCTTCTTGCGCCGGTTCGCCTCCACCTCGCGCCGCAATTTTTCGAGCCGCTCTTCTTCAGCGTCTCGCTCCATGTGCATGAGATCCATATCCAGGTAGTCCTCCTCCCCCAGTGAATCGGGATGCTCCTTGAGTTTCTCGTCCATCAAACTCTTCACTTGGTCGGTTTCGGCAACCAGTGACGCTGGAGTGCATAACTGGTGAGAGGTGCCCAGCCATAGGGGGTCGATGATGAGCAAGTGGTCTTTTCCTTCGCAGATGCGAGTTCCCCTGCCGATCATTTGACAGTAGAGAGCGCGGATTTTCGTTGGGCGCAGCACCATGACACAGTCGATCCCGGGTTCATCGTATCCCTCGGTGAGCAGCATGGCGTTGCAGAGCACACGCGTTTTGCCTGACCGAAACCGTTCCAGGATTTCTTTGCGATCAGACGATTTACCGTCGATGTGCTCTGCAACGATGCCACGCTGCTCGACCTTTTCGGCGAATGCCTCGCTAAGAGCGACTAGCGGGAGGAACACCAGGCATTTGGTGCGGTTGTATTCCTGGACTTTGGCGACAAATTGATCAGCCAATTCATCCAAAATGGGACCTAACTGTTCTGCCAGACCATTGACATCGTAGTCGCCGGCAGTGCTTTTTACGGCCTTTAGGTTCCCTTTAATCGGGAAGGATAGGCAACGAATCTGCGACAGGTAACCATCGGCGATAAGGGTGCGGATTCGCACCTCATAAGCGATCTTGTCATAGACCGCAGACAACGCTCGCTTGTCTCCCCTGTCTGGGGTTGCCGTCACGCCAAGGAGGTAAGCTGTGCCGGGACATTTATAGTCGATGAGATCACCTGCCTTTGCATTCTCATCCTCATCAAGGACTTGGATAGTTCCTCGGTGAAAGTGCTGGATGATTTTCATGTAACTCTGCGCGAGCGACCTATGCGCCTCATCGATGATGATGAGGTGGAAGTGATCCTGGGGGAATCTCGCCAGTCGTTCTGGACGGCACAACGACTGCACGCTAGCAATGACTACCTGAGCATCGAGTGAGGCTCGACTTTCGGCACGCTCAAAGCTCGATTGAATCCCCTGCGAGTTCCAGAGCTTATCTTGCGCCTGCTGAAGGAGTTCTTCACGGTGCGCCAAGATCAGCACCTTATGACCTTTCCTGACCGCAATTTTCGTTAGGTTCGAAAATATAATAGTCTTACCCCCACCCGTAGGAACTACGAGCACTTGGGCATCCACCCCCTCATTGAAGCCCCGCCTAATAGCAGACAGGGCTTCAATTTGGTAGGGACGCTCCTGGAATATTGGAGCGTCCATGGGTTAGAATTCGGCGCGAACCTTCACTGAGGTGTTGTCATCATCACCGAGATTGGCCTTTTTCTTGGCCGCTTCGATCTCGTTAGGCGTGAACCAGTGGACGATTTCGTTATCAAGTTTCCCCTCATATTCGCGGACCTTGACTCGAACAAGAGCTTCCTTGCCGATGAACTCACTAGCTTCGATCGGAGTATCCTCATCGACTTTGTCATCGAACCCTAAAGCTGCGCGAGCTTCAGTGATTTTCCAGAAACATTTTTCGGTGAAGACCAATCGCTCAAAGAGCATCTTGCTGTGCCCCACGACACTGCAAGTGAGCTTGATCATCTCGCTTTTGCTAGCACTCATTGCATCCTCCGCATTGTCGATCTTGACCCAGTAGGTGCCTGGCTTGAGAGGCTCTAAGTTGACCGCGTGGTCTTCTAGTTTGGTAGGTGTATAATTTGGCATGTTGATTTCCTTTCTAGGTGGTTGGTGATTTCAGTTAGGCTTTTGATGTTTGTTTTTGGGAATTTTTGAAGAAGTCGAGAACTGCTCGCTTGTAGTCGTCAGGATGCTTAGCCGCCCTGAGCAAATAAGCAGGAGAAGCATCTCGCCAGGTGCCGCCCTTGTTGATCTCTCCACGATCGACCATGAAATCCTCGACCTTGTCGGACCATTCGGGATCGATCACGCCGGCAGACTCCTCGATGATTGCTTCAAGGAAGAGTGACTCGGAATCCTCCAAAGCATCCTTGATGGCCTCAATCTCAGCCTGTTCAGCTTCGTTTTCTGGTGGGCGGGTGACAAACGTCAACGCGGCAGAGAGTTCCAACGGCAGCGCAGTGGCACCCTCCTCCACGCGGATTTTTTCAGGGACACCCAACCGAGATTTTGCGTCGTAGGCTGCGCAATTGACGGTGTGCAGGATCCGGTCCTTTCCCCCGACCCCTCGGATGCGTTTACTCTGTGAATCTGTCGCCACCTGGACATCCCAATTCAGGAACCAGATATTGTCAGCCCACTCGGTGAACAGTGGGCGGACCTGTTTGGTTAGTTTCAGTTGATAGCGATCGTAGGTTTTGGCCTGTTCAGGGGAGGTGAAATTTTTCACCTCAGAGTGACAAACAACCACGATATTTATGCCGTATTTGTGGCAAGCACGGGTGAGCTTGTCTAACTCTTCGCGCATCATCTCGGCGGCTTGCGTGTAGCCCTTCCCGAAACGGTATTCTTCGATACCTGAGACACCGTCTCCCTCGCACATTTTCGCGATCTTCTGCTGCTCCATCCAGTCTCCAGAATCTATGACAATGGTGCGGAAATCGGTTTCCAGGACGATTTCCTTGAGGCACTCATCGTAGTCGAGTGCGGATTCGGGAATCACACGGGCGACATCGAGATGCCGGCTCCCACGTTCAAAGTCGATGATGATTGGCTTCTCGAAGTGAGATGCGAGTTGAGTTTTTCCCACACCTGGCGGCCCGTAGATGAGGATGCGTTGTGCCTGTGGCGTGATGCCGGTTTCTATTTTCATGATAATTAGCGTTGGTTAGTGTTGGTTGAGAGGCTCGATTATGACCCCCGGCTTTTCTTTGTTGTAGCTGCACCAGCGTCCCTCGATTGGCAGGGGCATTGGCACAAATTCTTTCATGTTATCATCTGCCAACCAGTCGGCACCGACCATGAGGTCAGCAATTGTCTGACAAGCGTTTGAGAAGTCGAATTTTCTCCGCGAATTGCGGACGAAATGGAATCCGACCACCACCGGAGGAGTGATCCCGCTGGTTAGTCTAGCCCAGTGATAGCGTTCCGCTATTAAAATGGGACGTATGCGAGCCCTATAGCGATCGGCAAGGTCTGACCAGAGCATTTTTGGCCGACGGTGCCCGCGTGGCCCCACCATGACAATTTTCTTGCTGTTCTTGGAGCTGGGCACATTACCTGGAATCCAAATTTGGGTGTCGTGGTCGATCATTCCTTGGATGCGTGCCACTCGACCATGTGCGGTGCGCGAAAAGTAGCTCCGGTAGGATTGCTATCGAGAGGGCGAGCATCCCGCATGGCCTTAACCTCAAACCCGCGAGAAGAGAGGAATTTCCGGAACTTTTGAGGGGTCCATTGCTGGGCCAATCTGGGGTCGGGAGGACCATTCGAGCCCTCGTCGCGCATCGATGTGAAGACTATCAGGTGGGTTGCGTATCGGTCGCACCAGTCGAGCATGGCGCTGGGGTTCGCGACTCGCTCAAACCATCCATCGATGATGATGGTCCAGTCATCCTTGTAACCTAATTTTGGCGAGCATTCCACATCTTCAGCAACGACATGCCACACGGGATCACCGGCGAACTCCAGTTGTTCAGTCGCCCAAGGTTCTGTGGGAATGACCTCAGTGTTACGCAGATACCCTGCGGACAAATAAGTTCCCACCTGCGGAGAGATCATGCTGCCGACTAAGAAGTTCCGCACCTGATCGAACTGGGGGGGTGCGGAGTTATCTTCACCATCGGCAAAGTAGGCTGCTGGGATTGCCATGTGGCGACTGTGGCAGTCCCAGATGGGGACCACCGATTTACGCATCGCCAGGTCTGCCGGCCATCGAAGTCCATCCTGGAGGTCGTTGGAGAGCGCGAGTGCGGCAGACCTGGTCACGTAATAGGCCATGGTTCCCGGCATGCAATTGTAGGCGCAATCGCCCGCAGCGGGATCTTCTGAGGTGGACATGTGCCGTCTTGCCCAATAACCACTCTCCCACGTATGGTTGCAGAGATTAGTGACTCCCTCTGGCAGCGTAGATGGGTCGGGGAGGGGTGCGTAGAACATGGCATCGTGCTCGAAGACAAAGGCACCGTCTTCCCCGCTTTTGAGGATTTTCTGCCAGACCTTGTAGTGGGCGAGCAGGCACCCAGCCTGTGCTGGTCGCAGGTAGGTGGACACGCGAAGCCCTTGTCGGAGGGCTTCTCTATGGGCTTCATCGGCAGGGACTGCGGGGGCATGTGTCAGTGAGATGCCATACCGAGCTGCCGTCTGTCCCGACCGACGAAAGAGACGCTCACTCATAAGTGAGGAGCGATCTGAGATTTGGTAACAAGTCATCGGAAGAGAACTCGACTTTTTTCGGTGGTGGTTAGGACAACCTCGCGCCGGTCCTCTAGACCGGACATTCCTCGTTGGGAGCGCGCCACAAAGCCGCGCCTAACGAGATTGTCGCACGCGGATGTGACTGCGGGTGCGGACACACCCACTTGCCTGGCGAGCCTGCCCGGTTTGGCCAGGTCACCGTTTTCTTCGACTGTGAGAATCCCGATTAGGACCCTCAGTTGAGAAAACGTGAGACTGGTTTCGTTACGAATCTCATCAATCTGGCGAATGAGATCCGCCACGGTTTCTTTCTCGTATGTTTTCATGCTATTTGCTTAGGTTAGGAGGTGAAGCAGCAGGCCCAAAAATACCCCTGCGATAATGGTCATGACAGTGAGCCACCTAAGAAGAATACGTTCTCGTTCAGTTTCCATAATTTGCCGAACAATTATCGACAGTGAACCTTATGCCCAACAGCTAAAGGAAATCAATCGCAATTTTTCCTCAGCCGCTCAATAGCCGCCGCCAAAAGATCGCGACCCTCTGAGAGTGAGAGACTTAAACGTGCTGCACATTTTTTCAAAGGCTCGCGAGGTTGCGCCAGGAGGACGTTCTCAACGATTTCGCGTTCCACTGGTGTGAGCACCCCAAGAGAATCTTCAGGGGTCTCCTGTTGCGCGAGGGAAGGCCCAGTGGGACCTCCTGCGTAAGGTAGCGCCTCCTCCGCCAGATCCCGCATTGCCCGCCGAATATAGGGTCGAGCATACAACCGGAATGGTTTGCCAGCCCACTGCCAGCGATTGGCTGCAACGGTCAGACCTGCAGCGCCAGCACCGAACCAATCGGCAAAGGTCACTCCTGGCCGACGCATGCGTCTGGCAATGCGGGCGACCAGGCCCAGATGTCCCTCGATTAGTTCTTCTGGAGTCGCCTGCCGCTGTTCCTCCTCCGCCATATCTGGAGAGGATAGCAACCGATAGGGATCAAGCATTGTTGTCGGTGCCAACGTAAGCCACCGATGTGTCAGTCGGCAAGCTCAACCCCCGCACCATCGCGGCCATATCACTCACTGCGCAAAATTCGTTAATCGGCGAGCACGGAGTCAGCGATCGGCAGGTGATGCCAAAGTCCGCACCTCTGCGGACAAACCATTTGAACCAAGCGAGCACCTGATCGTGGTGCCGATTGTTACGATCCTGCTGTTTTCTGGTGAGTTCCACGTCCTTGTGGCAATAGCCTTCACTGAAATCGCACCCTGCAAAGTAGAGGGTGCGGAATCCCATGCGCAGCAGGAGGTGGATGCCCACATGGAACGATGCGCGATGCCATATGAGTGGGGCATCGTCACCTAACCAATGAAATATTGCGTCAGGGTAGTGCGGTTCAGCCAGATCGACGAAGAAATTTCCAGGCAAACTATTCAACCGCACCCCTTGCCGGTCGTTGATATCTCGGTAATTGCCTCGCCAGAATTTAGGGAAAGACTCCCTTGTTAGGCTAGCCCGATATTGTGCCGGTCTATCCATGCCCACCCATGCGTTTGGCATGACCAAGGGGTAAGCTGTATTAAGTGCGAGGACAAATCGCCCCGGGCCCATCAAGCCTTTCTGGACCAGGCGGAGAGATGGCCCAGGGGCAGCAATGATGCCCGGGACGAAATTCGGAATGCGTTGCACGTTCGATGGTTCCCAGAACCCTCCGTTATGTCGCCAAATCATCTTACCAGGTCATCCAGTTATGTTTAACCTCGTTAGGTCGAGGCTTGCCGTGGAACATCACGATGCTGGCACCTTGCGGGCCTTTGCGCCGGCAGTCATCTGCCTTGTAACTCTTGATCAACCCCGGCACCTGATCTTGCCAGATGCCCGTTGCCCGTGGGAGTAGCTGAGCAATTGCTTCTTGGTCCCCTCGCTTTTCCTTCATCCATTCTTTGCGCTTGGCGAGGAATCCCGGCCACACCGATATCTTGCAAGAGTGCGGGATATACATCATGCCGCTCGCTAAATACTGCGGGTAAAACATGTCACGCAGCATTATCGCGTTTGGCGATCGTTTGGCGATATCGACTAAACAACTAATGTCGCCAGTCACCACCATGTCCAAGTCAAAATATAACCAGTCATAAGGGATATTCAGCCGAAAGAGTTCCATCTTGGACCACCACCCGGGCAGATTCGTTTCCAGCTTGATCGCATTCCCGATGATATCGGGGCGATCAGTGAATGTGAAGAACGGCAAGCTGCCGAGCCCCCCACGCATCAACCCCCGTCTGAGTTTGTAGACCCATTCATGGTTGAAGTCTCCGCCACTTTTTAATACGCACGCTATCGCTAATTTCATGGACTCCACACCCAGTCTCCACCGGTGGATTTGGTTAGTTGAATAGTTGCTCCTCCCGTATAATCAGCAGGATTGGGGGCGTCAGGCAAATAAGTCAAGCCGGGATCGCCAGTGTCGCCTTTTGCGCCTGGGTCACCTTGCAGGGAGAATAAAGGCGAACTCCACCCTGATGGTGTCTTCTCATAGACACTGTTGGGTGCTTGTTGGTCCAGGTAGAAATCCCCTCCGGCCCCAACTCCGCCAGAAGGCGCACCCGTATCGGAGTGCCACCGATTGGCATCTGCCCCATCATTACCGTCGCTCCCTTCGATGGGGCTGGCGACGAGATCCCAATTCCCATCGTATTTGTAGATGGCTTTTGTGCCGGCGTTGTCAAAATAGTAATCACCAGTAATCGCACCTGGCACAGTCACGGGAGGACCAACACCGTCATACCATTTTGATCCAGGATCGCCACCTGGCCCGGGATCACCGGTTTCGCCAGTGTCACCCTTGAGGCGGGCGACTTGGATAGCCCAGTCACCATTAGACTTTGACCACACTTCATTAGGCGAATTCTGATTCAGATAAAAATCACCGTCTTCACCATCGATTCCTGTCGGCTGCCCATAGCCGGCAAGCCATTCCCTAACATCGCCAGTGTCGCCTTTTGGACCAGGCACTGTCGAGTCTGCGCCTGGGTCACCCTTTTTAGAAATGATTTCCCAGTGAACGCCTTCCCATACATCAGGAGGTTTGTTTGTGTTATCAGTTATGGCTAGGTAAGCCGTGCCAAGATATTCCAATGCCTGCCCCTTATAGAACGTCTGAAAAGTGCTCCAGTCATTGTTTGTCCAATTCCATGGCGTAGGACCCGTTCCGCCGGTGTCACCTTTGTCACCTTTCAGTTCAAACAGTGGACCTGACCAGTTACCGGCATCACCTTTCTCGTAGACACTGTTAGGTGCCTGCTGATCGATGTAGAAGTCACCTCCGGTTCCCACACCCCCTGTAGGTGCGCCTGTGTCGGAGTAGATGCGATTTCCGTCAGTACCGTCAGTGCCACCTGTCCCGGTGTCACCTTTGTCGCCTTTCAGGTCGAACAGGGGAGAAGACCACCCTAAAAGAGTCTTCTCATAAAAATTGTTAGGTGCCTGCTGATCGATGTAGAAGTCACCTCCGGTTCCCACACCCCCGGTAGGCTCGCCTGTGTCGGAGTAGATACGGTTACCGTCGCTACCGTCAGTGCCGCCTGTCCCGGTGTCACCTTTGTCACCTTTGAGATCAAAGAGTGGACCTGACCAGTTACCGGCATCACCTTTTTCGTAGACGCTATTAGGCGCCTGCTGATCGATGTAGAAATCGCCTCCGGTCCCAACTCCGCCAGTAGGTGCGCCCGTGTCGGAGTAGATGCGATTTCCGTCAGTACCGTCAGTGCCACCTGTCCCGGTGTCACCTTTGTCGCCTTTCAGGTCGAACAGGGGTCCAGTCCAGTTCCCTGCATCACCTTTCTCGTAGACACTATTGGGTGCCTGCTGATCGATGTAGAAGTCACCTCCGGTTCCCACACCCCCAGTAGGTGCGCCTGTGTCGGAGTAGATACGGTTACCGTCGCTACCGTCAGTGCCGTCGAGACCACCTGTCCCAGTGTCTCCGCCTAGCTCAAACAGGGGTCCAGTCCAAGTAGTCTCCTTCTCGTAGACCGGATTGGGAAAAGTCTGATCGATATAAAAATCGTTAGTATTGCCCAGCCCGCCCGATGGAGCACCATCACCTACCCACCACCTGTTGCCGTCGCTACCGTCGAGACCATCTTCTCCGCCTGTTCCAGTGTCCCCTCCTAGTTCAAACAGTGGACCAGTCCAGGTAGTATCCTTCTCGTAGACTGGGTTGGGGAAAGCCTTGTCCACATAGAAATCATTGGTGTTGCCCAGTCCTCCAGAAGGAGCACCATCACCTACCCACCACCGATTACCATCATCACCGTCGTTCCCGCCTGGACCAGTGATGGACTCACCTTGTGCCCCAGTTTTTCCAGTGTCTCCGCCTAGCTCGAACAGTGGTCCAGTCCAAGTAGTATCCTTTTCGTAAACCGGATTGGGGAAGGTCTGATCGATGTAGAAGTCGTTAGTATTGCCCAGCCCACCCGATGGAGCACCATCACCTGCCCACCATCTATTTCCGTCGATACCGTCTTGACCAGTGATGGACTCACCTTGTGGCCCAGTTTCTCCGGTGTCCCCACCTAACTCAAACAGGGGACCGGTCCAGGTAGTGTCCTTTTCGTAGACTGGATTTGGGAAAGTCTGATCGATGTAAAAATCGTTGGTTCCTCCAATGCCGCCAGAGGGAGCACCATCACCTGCCCACCACCGATTACCGTCGTTGCCGTCACTGCCATCTTGACCGGTGATGGACTCACCTTGTGGCCCAGTCCTCCCTTGAGGACCAGTTCCGCCGGTGTCGCCGGTGTCGCCGGTGTCGCCCGTATCACCTTTTGGCCCAGGCACTGTCGAGGCCAGACCGTCATCCCCAGTGGCTCCCTTCTCTCCCACATAGCCTCGAGGACCGGTGAATCCGCGAGGACCACGAGGACCAGGAGAACGACCTTCATCAGCGATATCGGTGTCATCCTCCATTTTGATGGGGCCGCTCTCCTCTGTCAGGATGTCGAGCGGGCCGGCTGTTGGACCTGTGATTCCTTGAGGTCCGGTTCCGCCAGTGTCCCCGGTATCGCCTTTAGGACCTGTTCCGCCGGTGTCGCCGGTATCACCTTTAGGACCTGTGATCCCCGTCCCGATTAAACCTGTCGGTCCCTGGTCACCTGTGCTGCCCTTGTCGCCTTTCTCAGCTACGAGTTCCCAGTAAGTAGACCAATCAGTTCCCGCACCTGGCTCAGTGGCCAGCGGTGCGGTCGTGGTGTCATGCTGGGTGATAGCAACGTAAGAACTGCCATCGTTGGTGACCACATCCAGGACATTGATGATCCCAGAAATGAGCGACCAGTCCCCCCTTGGATTGTAGCTATCACCTTGAGCCCCCGTTGGGCCTTGGTCTCCTGTCACTGCCGGCCCAGTCAAGCCCTGGGCTCCTGTCGGGCCTGTTCCACCTGTAGCTCCGAATCCCACAGGGCCGGTCAAGCCTTGAGGACCAATAGGTCCGGTCAAGCCTGTTCCGCCAGGACCCACTGGGCCAGTTGAGCCAGTGGCGGAGAGAAACGCAAATTCAAATTCCCACGGTCCCGCCATTACGATGTCCTCCTCCAAACATTGCCAGTTTCTTTGTCCACAAATCTATCGCCGATGTCTCCATCAACCGTAGCGTCAGGTTCCCCATCACCCGAATACCATTTGTCACCTTCAGCGTCATGCACGACAGGCCCGGCATCTGGGTCGTAGGGTTGTTCTTCAGTCGCCGCATCCCAGTCATAGATCGAGTCTGCATATTTCCGCAGGATTAGCTTCACTCGTGCGCCAGTTGCTTCAACAATTAAAGAATGATCCACTATGCGGTAGTAATCAGTTATGCCTAATGCTGAGCTATTCAGGGACACTACATCCCATGGCTTGACATCGAGACCTGCAAGCAGATTGACATCCACCTCGACGGTCTCGTCAAGGAGTTGGGTCTGGAGCGCAATTTTAGCACATCGTTGTGCCTGGGTATGACTGGCGACAAATTCAAGGTCATACTCCATCGCCACTTCTGTGTTTCTTTGCCGCTCTTCAGCGATGAGATCGTCGCCATCCTCAGTTTGGATTGCTCCACCGTCCTGCCCCTGAAGGTCCCATTTTGTCGTGCTATCATCTCGGATGACGGGATACTCAGTGGGTGCGTCGTATGTCTCAGGAGCAACGAAAATACCCTTGATCACGTTGGCTCTATCAAGGCTCGACCTTGCCGTCACGCGAATAATGTCGCCGACCAGGTGATCGTCAGTGATGGTTAGCACTGATCCGCCAGGCAACCCCACAGGGACACCTGCGTGGATGTAATAGGTGCCATCGTGCTCAACGACCGCACCTGCCATGCACCGAATCACTGGCTCAAGCCAATCCTCTGGGTTACCCTCCAGGTCGATGTAACCACCTGCAACGTATCGTTTTTCCTGCGGACCATCCTTTGTATCGACCAGGACATCGCAGGCATCAGCCGCTGCCTTAAGAGCGGTCATGTCTATTCTTCCCCGGGGGATGTCTACATAATCTTCGAGTATGTTCGCAGCGATGAGTGCGGGATTGTCTGACCACCCGATTGACTCTACATTACCATTCCCGGTCCTGGCAGGGTCATAGATGTTCTGCTTGCCCTTGATGTTGCAGGTCAACGTGGGGATGAAACTAGGGAACCTGGCAGGGGATTCGCGGAGTCGAGCGTATACGTAAGCTCGACCTCTTAACCGGTGATTTTCTCCCCAGTTATCGGGATCATCGACCCGCACAATGAGATCTTGTATCGCTAGCTGAGTAGGACTGCCATTGCGAAAGAGGAAGTAAGCGTAGTCCGCGTAACGACCATCGGTATTCCCGATTTCGTTAGGGTCCTCAGTCTCGATGCTGACTGCTTCGCCGTTTATGTAGAACTGACCGAATGCCTCCACCTCATGCGCAGCGAATACGACGATCATGTAGAGCCACTTGTTGTTACCTTGCGCACCACTCCCGTTAGCATAGGCAATGAGTCCACCTTTACGCGACTCACCATAGACCACCTGATGAGCCATTGAACCAGATCGGACATTGCCAGACCTGCCTGGGCGACTACCTGCGTCTGGACGACCCTGCAACGCCTGGCTCGCCAAGCTTGTGCCAACCGCAATCACTGCCTCGATGGCAAATGCAACAGCTTTCCCCGCAGAGGTTGCCGCCCAAGCCGCGGTTGCGAAATATCCTACGATGGCTTCTCCTATTCCCATCGATAAGCCTCCCTGACTAGATTTGGGGCTACCAGTCGGAACGCACCGGTTTCTGCGATGGTGATCACCTTATCGTTTCGGTAAATCCCGACACCCACCTGAAGTTCCTTTTCCATGTTTCCTCCTGAGATGGTGCAGATATCGCCATTTTCCAATGGTTCACCATGAGGGAGCTTTTTCCAGCCGTTGCGCTCCAGTTCTTTTCGGATAACTTCATCCATGCCGCCTCCATCTCGGAGGATTCGCAGCGCTTCTTTGGTCGTTAAGGGGCGACCAGTTAAGCCGCTGCCCACTGGGCGACCCGATGCCATTTGCGCCCAGTCTGCCGCCCAGGAACAGCAATCCCAAACCCCCCGACGAAAGTCACCGGACGGTTGCTGGATGTGCCGCGCGAGCAAGGCTTCTTTCACTGGACTCATAATATCATTTGAAGGTCGTACCATTAGAGCCCCAATAGACTTCGGCATCTGAGGCGAGATAGGCGAGGTGGTAAAACCCGAGGTCTCCTGGGTATTCCTCCGTTTGGTCAGAGTGACTGTATCGCCTGGTGTTTAGTCGAGTTGCCCTGGTGACCTCGTGTTCCAACGAGCACCTAACCAGTCCAGCAGGTGTCCCGCCAGACCCAATGATGGCATAAGTCAGCACATCGATCGTGTAATACATGATCTTGTGCCAGATCACGGTGTCATCCGCATCCATGACTGCCAAGATCCACCTGGCTGGGCGATCCTTGTAGTTTGGTGCGGTCAATGTGCCTGCTCGCATCGAGGTTGCCGGCAGACCCCCAATCTCGACGGTCAATCCGTTTGCTCGAAAGTCTTCGGAAGACTCCACAGGAGATATTCGACCGAAATTTCCGGTTGGCGCCCAAGTGCTGGCTGCATCGTCGCCGGTTGGTTGGAACTGTTTGCTGTATGTGCCTGACCAATACCGCTCAGTTGCGCTTGACCACACTCCGCCAGACTCGGATATGAGGTCCAACTCCAAGAACATGGCGAAATTCGCACCAGACGAGATTGCGGCTTTTGCTGCGGTTGATAGGAGTCCCATTTCACAAGTGTTCGATAAGTGCTACTGACGTCTCGTAGAGACCGATCTGGTCCCTGGAAAACGTCACCGATGGTTCTGCCAACGACCACAAGGTCCGAGGGTTCTGAGTGCGAATGCTGGTGTCCTCCGCATACGATTCTCTAAGCCTGGGCCAAACCTCGATAGTGGCATCTCCGTTTGCATCCGCATCCACATCGGCGAGGACCCTATAGAGTCGTTCATCAATCTCCAGGTAATCATTGGTCAGCAGGACTCCTGATTGACTGACCCCCCAGCCTTTGCTGGCAAATGATGTCGCACCTGCTGTGGCGGATGCCCCCACCACTGGGGTGCCCAGTCGTGATCCTTGGGGGAGAGACCCCCAAGGATCACCCAACCTAACCTGGTGGATTCCTCCTCTGAGGCGAAGGAGGAAAGCTTCGACTGCCGCAGCTTGAGCGCGAGTAGTGCGGAGAAATTCCAGTGACATTTCCCACCGTTCTCCTCCCCAGTTCTGCGCTTCGCGGGAAAATGAGTAGGGAGAGATTACCGCACCCGCTGCCGACCGAGCAGTGATCACTGCACTGGTAAATCGGATGCCAGCAGGCCAGTCGTAGGTTGCCATATTCTCTCCTATAGGAAGCTCTTGCCTTAGAAACCAAGTTGACGGGCTCGCTTGCCGCCTCGCCTGCCCTGCTCCCTGAGAGCAGTCAACGTGCCGTCACGAGCAGCAGAGAGGATTTGAGGGATCATCTCGTGACTGACTCCTGGTTGGATATTCACAGTCTGGTGAAACCCTCCGCCGGCCATCCCACCCTTGACGTGGTCCACCACGGTTTCGTTGGGGTGGAGGATGGCCGGGAACCCTCCTCGACCGTCGATACCGCCAGTGCGTCCTCCTGCGCCGGTAAATCCACCTCCTTCAAACGATCCTGCGAACGCTGAAATAATATTACTCCAGAACCCGTTGGTGTTGTTGAGATTCAGGTTATCCGAGAAATTCTGGAAAAACCCATCGAACCAATTGGTCGAAAGACTGGTCGCAATGTTCAGGATGAATCGATCCCAGTCTTCGATGTTGCCGTTGATCAACTCGTGGAACGCACTGCGCAGCGTATCGATCGCACCTTCCCAGGCATTGGAACCTTCTTCAGCCGCCATCCGCCTGCGTTCAGCGATCTGCTCAACATCATAGCCAAGCTTCTCGAAGACCCCTGTGCCGGCCAATTCAAAAAGCTTGTTCAGATCCAGTTCCAACCGCTCAGCCTGGGTGCGGGTTGCCATGAAAAATCCTTCCGCCGCGTTCTTCTGTTCCTCCCACTTCCTCTCAGCTTCCTGGGCAGCTTTCTTCGCTGCCGATTCAGCGGCTGAAGCTGCACGCTTGGCGGCAGCTTCGGCTTCTCGTTGCCGCTGTTCTAACACATCATACTCCATCTGCATTAGTTCAGCACCGGATAGCCCCTGTCCTTGGATTCCGCTGTTGATGTCGTTCCTGAGAGCATTGGCAAATTGTAATCCAGACGCAACGCCTGGAGGAGCGAGGCTCACTGATATAGCAGCAGCAGCAGCGGCAGCTTCTGTGCGAGCTGTTACAAACTCATCCCAAAGCTCCCTTACCTTGTTTTTAGCTCTATCAATCGATGCTCCTAAGTCATCGAAAATGTTGACAGTGTCATTGGTTATGCTCGCTGCGCCGCGCATAGCCGTCTCAAACTGATCGCCTAGCTCTCTAGCTTGCTTCTGTCCCTCCCGCAGGCTTTCAATGAAATCCTTCTGGGAGTCATTGACTCTATTAGTTGTCCCATCTAGCGCTTTTAGAGCCGCATCGGCTAACGACCCATCCTGCGCTATTTTCTTAAAAAGAGTATTCCCACTGCCCAGTATGGGAGAAAGGATTGAAAGCCATGACCTAACCTTGACTGCGAAGTCGCTAGTCATCTGAACTAGCGTTTGCTGAAATGCAAGCCGCATCAGAGAAAACATGTTAAGCATGTTCTCGTACCCCATGCGGGCTATCTTTATCCAAGCGACCTGTGCCGTGTTTTGAATATATTGCCAGGGATCGTCTCCTAGACGTTGCTTCAAGGTCTCGTAAAAATCCTTAATCACCTCACCTACCTGCATGCCCCACTGCTTTACCTTGTCGATTGCGAAGGTCTCTCGCAAAAGATCCCGCAGTTCGCGCATGGGGCCGGAAAATGCCTCAAAGATCGGTTGCGAGGCGTAACCGAGGATTTCGCCTAACTCGTTTTTTATCCTTTGGAACTCGCGTGTCCACAGTGTGGCATTCTTTAGTGCCGCATCCCCGAAAGTAACGGAGAGTTCTTGAGCGAAGCGGGGGAGAAAATCACGAGCCAACAGGCTACCGGTCTCCAGCATCTTGTTTAGCTGGACATCGGTGACTTCCATCGCTTTCGCAGCGATCTGAAATGCGCCAGGCAAGCGTTCGCCTAACTGATTCCTCAACTCATCTGCCTGGACCGTGCCCTTCGACATGATCTGCTGGAACGCCTTGAATACACCATTAGTATCAGCGGCTGAAAGGCCCATCGCTGTTGACGCGATAGTAGCTCCCTCGAAGATTTTTCTCGTCTCTTCAATGGCAAAGCCAGAAGGTTTTGCTGCCGCTAGAAGTTTGATGTAGCCATCCCGCACCTCGTCCAGGGCGATTCCAAACTTGTCAGCCAGATCGGTGGCATAGCGTATCTCGTCCAGGCCGGCGAATCTCCCGCCCGCGACCACCCCCGCCACGTTCTCCACCCGTTTCCTGGTCTCAGCCAGGTCGGAAAGTTTCTTGATCGCAGCACCTGTCCCTACAGCACCTACAATCAGGTTCAGCGGCTTGGTAAAAGCCTTGCGAAGCTTGCTGAATACTCCATTTACTGTATTGCCAGCTTTGCGAAAAGCTCTGGAAATGTTCCTCCCAGCCTTGGTCCAAGCAGACTCAGCCTGAGCGGCTGATTTAGTCATCGCACTGCGGATCTTATCGGAAGCCCGCCGCAGATCCGAGGCGAGCTTGGACGCATCGCCTCGGATCTCAAATTCTGCTTTTCGCTTAGCCATAAGGTCTGTCCGTTAAGAGTTTGTGCGGTGTTAGGTGGTCCTTATCTCTCAGGATATTTAGCACGGCACATTCTAGCCATGCGAATTGCAGGTCTTGTCGCGATTCGATCTGCTTGTGAGCTTCACGCATCGCGTTTAGGTCCTCTGCTGTTAACTCCAGAAACTCTTCACGAGTGATCCCGTAAAGTCTCCGAAACCTCCAGTAGAGTGTCAGTTCTTCTTTCCCGGCGAATCGCCGGTAATCGCTGATGTGATGGCATCCTGCACTTCATGGATGGGCATGCCTTCAATAGCCTTTTCGGCATCCTCCACCGAGGCATTCGGATTGTCTCGCAAGAGTCCAATCCGAACACGCTCGATGATGGAGTCGATAATATCTACGGAATCCTCATCTTGTGCCCGCTTGATCTTTTCGGCCTTGTCGAGCCGATCAATCAACCTGAAGGCTTTGATGTCGTAGACCAGTTTCAATTCGTTCTCCGCCATTTATTCTACTAGTTAGACCACCGCAGCTTCAGCCAGATCCCCATCTCCGGTCACAGTCACGGTTTGAGTGATCTTGTTGTCTACGTTTGATGGGATCGAAACATCGGTGATGAGTGCATTCCCGCTGTACTCCTTCTTGCCTGTGGTGGACTTGTTGGGATACAGCTTCACCGCTACGCTCTTGCCCACATCGACGATAGACAGGTCAGGTGCCGCACCCTCTGCGGTTTCCTGCCAGAAGAACGTGAACGTCGCATTCCAATTCTTGGAGGTGAGGGTAGCCTGTTCCCATCCACCAGTGGTAGTCGATCCACCGTCTCCATTGGAGAGCATGCACTTGGTCGATTCAGAGTTGATATTTGCGGTCGCTTGGAGCGTCCATTCACGGAGGCATGGCACTTCGTTGCCGTCGATCTCGATGATGCCGTCCTCCCCGCTTAGGATTTGTGTTGCCATCTTTTTAGTTGGTTAGTTTTTGTGTATACCGGAAAGAATAGGTTTGCGTAACGTGCCCCTCCTTGAGGGACTCCGGTGACAACGTCACGACTTGAGAATCCAGGGAGATGTCTTCTGCCTCCCGCCCGCCAAAGATAAACTGTTCTCCTCGTTTTGCCGTGATCACGGCTTGCTCCATTTCGAGCGCAAGGTCTAGCAAATTGCTCTCGATGTCGGCATCTTCGTTTGCGATAACGACTACGATTTCTTGGGTGCGTTCTGCTTCAGGTCCCCAACCAATCATGGTGACATGTTGGGACTGGGTTTCCTCAAGCAGAACAACACCGACTGGGTAAGATTCAATCGTGCCCAGCTCAGCCATTCGATCCTTTACATCTGCCGACGTAAAGCCCGTTAGAGTCCCGAGGATCTCCTTGAACTTATCCTTTACCTCTAATTGGAAATGCGCCATCAGTCACCGTTGATTTGAGATTTCCGCCCTTCTAGGCGGAGCAATTCGGCATTGATCTCGTTGACCTTAGCTTGGGTCTCGCTCATGAATTGCCGATGTTTCGCATCTGCCTCTTGAGCGGACTTAACGATGGTTTCAATTCCGGATTTTAGTTCGCTTTCTTTTGCTTCGATTTCTTCGATTTTCACTTCAGTTAGGTTGTTTGGGTTGGTTGATGGGTGAAAAGCTTGTAAGGTTACTCCGCAGGCTCCGGCGTTGTCGCCTTGGCCGTTTCGTAGGCTTCCAATGCCGGGATGGCAGCGATGATGGCAGCGTATGCAGTTGCAACCTCTGGGACATTCGCCGCAGCGTCCGTCAGGTCGTTCGTCGAAATTCGCTTGATGAATTTCGGATTACCTTCGGAGTCGGTGAGCACTTCCCCACTGGCTGCATCGTAAGCTGCAACATTGATACGCACCACGCCCTTGTCTGACGGAGTAGGCGCATTGATGGTGATCCGAGAAAACCATGCGCTGGCGAATTCCTTCGCCGGTTGGGCTTCTCGGTTAACTGGTGTAGCTAGTGGTACTGGCATAATAT
>Ga0208645_1001597_pt1 | contig 19453 bp, 13 predicted proteins | sample VirMetDEL_Sep_01_FD_184519 | JGI IMG/M metagenome (GOLD analysis project Ga0208645, IMG submission 184519) | Aqueous microbial communities from the Delaware River and Bay under freshwater to marine salinity gradient to study organic matter... | ecosystem: Environmental > Aquatic > Marine >... | reverse complement strand
CCTCGACGTTTGCTCCGAGTGCCACCCGTTCTACACCGGTAAGCAGAAAGTGCTGGACACCGGCGGCCGTATCGATCGCTTCAAGCAGCGCTTCGGCGTATTCGGCGCCAAGTAAGCGACCGAACGAAAACGGAATCTGGCATGCGCCACTCCGTGATACTGAAAAAGGCGTCCCTGGTGGGCGCCTTTTTCGTTTCTCTGCTTTGCGTCGACCTAGCCCAGGCCTTCTGCCCGCAGCGTGGCGATCTTGCCCAGGTCGCCGTGCGTCAGGTGGTCGATGGCGACACGGTGCGCCTGACCGATGGGCGCAGCATTCGCCTGATCGGCATCAACACGCCCGAACTGGGTCGCAAGGGTCGTAGTGACGAGCCCTACGCGGTGCAGGCCAAGCGCCGCCTGCAGGCGCTGGTGGATGCCAGCGATGGACGTGTCGGCCTGCTCTACGGCGCGCAGCGCAAGGATCGTTACGGGCGTACCCTGGCCCATCTCTACGATCGCCAGGGGCGTAATCTCGAAGCGCAACTGCTGGGCGAAGGCCTCGGCTTCATGGTGGCGGTGGCGCCCAATAGCGCGCTGGTGGCATGTCAGGCGCAGGCCGAGCGCCAGGCGCGCAACAAGCGGCTTGGCGTGTGGCGTGACGAGCAGGTGAAGACGGCTGGTCAGCTACGCAGTGGTGGCTTCGCCTTGCTCGGCGGGCAGGTTACCGCTGTGCAGCGCAATCGCGGCGGCCTCTGGATTGACCTCGATGGTGGCCGGGTGCTGCGTGTGGCGCCCGAGCTGCTCGGTGAGTTCGATGTGCGCGCCTTGCAGAAGCTCAAGGGGCGGCGCGTGGAAGCGCGTGGCTGGGTCATCGACCGTCAGAGTCGCGGCGGCTTGAAATCCCGGCAGGCGCGCTGGATGCTGCCGCTTACCCATTCGGCGATGCTGGAGCTGTTGCCATGATGCGTGCGTTAACGCTGTGCCTGATCTGCAGCTGGCTGGCCGGGTGTGCGGTCAATCCTGCCACCGGCCGCACCGATTTCGTGATGATGAGCGAGCGCCAGGAGTTGGATCTCGGCGCGCGCTACAACCAGGAGATCCTCAAGCAATACCCGCGCTACGAGGATGCCAAGCTGCAGGCCTACATCCAGCGCGTCGGCGAGCGGGTGGCACGCAGCAGTCACCGTAACCAGCTCAACTACGTCTTCACCCTGGTCGATAGCCCGGACGTCAACGCCTTCGCGCTACCGGGTGGCTACATCTATATCCACCGTGGCCTGCTCGCCTACCTCAACTCCGAAGCGGAGCTGGCTGCCGTGCTGGGACACGAGGTTGGCCACGTGACGGCGCGTCACAGTGTGCGTCAGCAGAGTCAGTCCACGGCATGGGGGCTTCTCGGCCAAGCCGCGGCAATCGGAACCGGTGTCGGTGCGGTGGGCGATCTGACCAGTGCCATGGGTAATGCCTTCGTGCGCGGCTATGGACGCGACATGGAGCTGGAGGCCGATGGCCTGGGGGCGCAATACCTGGCGCGTGGTGGTTACGATCCGCAGGCGATGATCGAAGTGGTCAAGGTGCTCAAGGGCCAGGAGGACTTCGCTCGCGCGCAGGCTGCCAAGCGCGGAGAAGCGCCGACTGCGGGTGGTTATCACGGCTTGTTCGACACCCATCCGGACAATGATCGTCGCCTGCAGGAAGTGATCGGCCCGGCGAGTGCGTTGGTCGGCGGCAATCAGGAAGTGGGGCGCGACAATTTTCTGCAGATGCTCGACGGCCTGGTATTCGGCGACTCGGCTGCCAGCGGTATTCGCCGTGGGCGCAATTTCTATCACGGCGAGCTGGACTTCGCCCTGACCTATCCGCAAGGCTGGCAACTGGTCAATCGTCCGGATGTGCTGATCGGCCACACCGCGGATGAGCAAGCCTTCATTGCCATGACCCTGGAGGCGGCGGACAAGCGACTTTCTCCCGCCGAATTCCTGCGCAAGCGTGCCGGCAGTCAACGCCTGGTGGCAGGCGAAGAGCTGCGCGTGGGGACATTGCAGGGCTATACGGCGGTCTTGCAGGGACAGTCGGCACGCCGTGTTGCGGTGATCTATCGCGGCGACAACGCCTACCTGTTCGTTGCTGCGGTGAAAGGGCGCGCTTCATTGGAGGCCGAAGATCAGCATTTCCTCGATGTCATCCGTAGTTACCGTCCTCTCAAGGCGGCCGAGCGCAAGCTGGCCGAACCGGTGCGCCTACATCTGGTGCGCGCCAAGGCGGGGCAGAGTCTCTCTGCTTTGGCCAAGGATTCGCCGCTGCCTGCTGATGGCGAAGCGCAGCTGAGGCTGCTCAATGGGCTCTATCCGAGCGGTGAACCGCGCCCTGGCGAGTGGTTGAAAACGCTGCGCTAGCGCGGCGCTTCAATCGCGACCGAACGGTCTTGGCAGGTGTATACAACTTGCGTATCCTCGGCCGCCTGCCCGTTCAACAGCCAACAAAAGCGGAAATGCCACTATGTCAGATCTAAAAACTGCCGCTCTCGAATATCATGCCCAGCCCCGCCCCGGTAAGCTGAGCGTCGAGTTGACCAAAGCCACTGCCACTGCCCGCGACCTGTCGCTGGCCTACAGCCCGGGTGTCGCCGAGCCGGTACGCGAAATCGCTCGCGACCCAGAACTGGCCTACCGCTACACCGGTAAAGGCAACCTGGTCGCCGTGATTTCCGACGGTACCGCCATCCTCGGCCTGGGTAACCTCGGCCCGCTGGCTTCCAAGCCGGTCATGGAAGGTAAAGGCGTACTGTTCAAGCGTTTTGCCGGTATCGATGTGTTCGATATCGAAGTCGATTCGGAAAGCCCGCAGGCCTTCATCGACACCGTAAAGCGTATCTCCATCACCTTCGGCGGCATCAACTTGGAAGATATCAAGGCCCCCGAGTGCTTCGAGATCGAGCGCGCGCTGATCGAACAGTGCGACATTCCGGTCTTCCACGATGACCAGCACGGCACCGCGATCGTGACCGCTGCCGGCATGCTCAACGCTCTGGAAATCGCAGGCAAAACGCTCGAAGAAGCGAAGATCGTCTGCCTGGGTGCCGGTGCTGCCGCGATCTCCTGCATGAAGCTGCTGGTGAGCATGGGGGCCAAGGTCGAGAACATCTTCATGATCGACCGCAAGGGCGTGATCCATGCTGGTCGCGATGACCTCAACCAGTACAAGGCCGTGTTTGCCACTGAGACCGACAAACGCACCCTGTCTGACGCCCTTGAAGGTGCGGACGTTTTCGTCGGTCTGTCCGGTGCCAACCTGCTGAGCTCGGAAGACCTCAAGCGCATGGCGGCCAATCCGATCGTCTTCGCCTGCTCCAACCCGGATCCGGAAATCAGTCCTGAGTTGGCGCACGCCACCCGTAATGACGTGATCATGGCTACCGGTCGTTCTGACTACCCGAACCAAGTCAACAACGTGCTGGGCTTCCCCTTCATCTTCCGCGGTGCTCTGGACGTTCGCGCCACTCGCATCAACGAAGAGATGAAGATCGCTGCGGCGCTGGCGCTGCGCGACCTGGCCAAGCTGCCGGTACCGCAGGATGTCTGTGATGCCTACGGCGGTATCGCGCTGTCGTTCGGCCGCGAGTACATCATTCCGAAACCGATGGATCAGCGTCTGATCACCGTGGTTTGCGATGCTGTGGCCAAGGCCGCCATCGAATCCGGCGTTGCGACATTGCCCTATCCGAAGCACTATCCGCTGAAGTCGGTGGATGAAGTGTTCAACGGCTAAGCCGCTGAATGCTGCAAACAAGAAACCCGCCTAGGCGGGTTTTTTGTTGTCTGTCGTTCTTCTCGCGGGATCGGTCTTTGTGAGCGAAGCACCGTTCTGGTAGCGCCGATCAGAACAGGTCGATCGGCGCCGCCTCATCAGCTGGCAGCGGGCTGCCAGGGATGCCCATGCCAGGTTCGAACTCACTCATCGGTGGTGGTGAATCCTCGCTCTTGAATAGCTCGAAGTAGGCGTCCGGAGTGACTGGCGCTGCGGCGCGGCCGCTGACCGGGTCGACACGCAGGGTCAGCAGGCCCTTGGGTTCCTTGGGCAGATGGCTTGGGCGATCCTTGAGTATCGGGCCCATGTAGTTCATCCAGATCGGCAGCGCGACAGTGCCACCATACTCGTGGCGGCCGAGGCTTTCCGGCTGATCGAAGCCTGCCCAGACGGTGGTCACATAGTCGGCGTTGTAGCCGGAGAACCAGCTGTCCTTGGACTCGTTGGTAGTGCCGGTCTTGCCTGCCAGGTCGTTACGTCCCAGGGCCAGGGCGCGGCGGCCGGTACCGCGTTTGATCACGTCCTGCAGCATGCTCGTCATGATGTAGGCCGTGCGCTCGTCGATGATCTGTTCGGCGACCTTGGGTTCTTCCAGTGGCAGATCGTCCTCTGCGTTCACTGTCAGGTTGGCATTTTCCTCGCTTGGCTCGCTGCCGGGAACGCGTGCCGGATTGGCGCGGAACAGCGGTTTGCCGTTGCGGTCATCGATGCGTTCAATCAGGTACGGTTCGATCTTGTAGCCGCCATTGGCAAAGGTCGCCCAGCCCTCGGCGATTTCCATCGGTGTCAGGCTGGCCGTGCCGAGTGCCAGCGACAGGTTGCGCGGTAGATCCTGGGGGGCGAAGCCGAAGCGCTCTATGTAGCGAAGGCTACGGTCGATGCCCACGTCCTGCAGCAGGCGGATCGACACCAGGTTGCGCGACTTGTACAGGGCTTCGCGCATGCGGATCGGGCCGAGGAAGGTGTTGTTATCGTTCTTCGGGCGCCACTTCTGCGACAGATAGTCATCAGAGAGGATGATCGGTGCATCGTTGACCAGTGTCGCTGCGGTGTAGCCACTATCCAGTGCTGCGCTATAGATGAAGGGCTTGAAGCTGGAGCCAGGCTGGCGTTTGGCCTGCACGGCACGGTTGTAGTTGCTCTGATCGAACGAGAACCCGCCGACCAGTGACTGAATGGCTCCACTGTATGGATCGAGGGATACCAGCGCGCTCTGAGCTGCCGGGACCTGGGTAAAGCGCAGGCTGCCGTCCTCCTGGCGCTGTACGCGTACGATGTCACCTACTTGAGCTACATCGCCGGGTTGCTGCGGGCGCGGGCCTAGGCTATTGGTGTTGAGGAAGGGGCGTGCCCATTTCATGCTGTCCCAGGATACGGCCTGTTCTTCGCCGTTACGGGTAAGCACCAGGATGCCGCTTTTCTCTACCTGGGTCACCACCGCCGGTTCAAGGCCGCCAATGCTGCGGAACTTGCCCAGCTCGGTGAGCCAGGTTTCGCGTGTCATGCCCGGCAGGCGGCTTTCGGGGCCGCGATAGCCGTGGCGCTGGTCGTAGGTGATCAGCCCGTCACGCAGCGCGGTGTTGGCCACTTCCTGCAACTGGCTGGGGACGGTGGTAGTGACATTGAATCCTTCGGTGTAGGCCTCGCTGCCGTAACGTCCAACCATTTCTGCGCGCGCCATCTCGGCTATATAAGGAGCGCTGAGCTCTGGCGTCGGAACGTGATAACGGGCATCGACTTCTTCGGCCAGTGCTTCTTCGTAGCTGGCCTGGTCGATACGGCCGAGGCGATAGAGGCGACCGAGAATCCAGTCACGGCGCTCCTTGGCTCGCGTCGGGTTGACCAGCGGGTTGTAGCGCGAGGGGGCTTTGGGCAGGCCGGCGATCATTGCCATCTGCGCCAGGTTGAGGTCGCGGATGGATTTGCCGTAGTACACCTGCGCTGCGGCTTCGATACCGTAAGCGCGATGGCCGAGGTAGATCTTGTTGACGTAGAGCTCGAGAATCTCGTCCTTGCTCAGTTCGCGTTCGATCTGCAGCGCCAGGAGAATTTCGGTGGCTTTACGAGAGAAGCTGCGCTCGCTGGTCAGGAAGAAATTCTTCGCCACCTGCATGGTGATGGTGCTGCCGCCGCTCTGAATCTGGCCGCTTTTCAATAATTGCGTGGCAGCGCGCATCAGGCTGGTCACATCGACGCCATAATGATTGGCGAAATTATCGTCTTCGGCGGCCAGTAGGGCGCTGATGAATTCTTTGGGGATCTCGTCGAAGCGAATGGGCGAGCGGCGCATCTCGCCGAACTCGGCGATCAGCTTGGCGTCGCTGCTGTAGACGCGCAGGGGAATCTGCAGCTGCACCTGGCGCAGCGACTCGACGGACGGAAGGGTCGGGCTAAGATAAAGAAACGCGCCGCTGAAACTGAGCAACAGCCCACAAAAAACGGCAACGCAAGACCACCAGATGAACTTCAGCAGGCGTATCAAAATGTTCGGAATTCCAAGTAAAAGAATGAGTTAAGCAGGAGCTGAGGCAAAAAGGGAAAAGCTGATCACATTATAAGCGTTTTTTTTCCCGGGGAGCCATTTGCGCTTCTGTCAAGACTGATATTTAATGTGGAAAAACATAAATAGTCCGTAAGTCGCGGATGCCAATAGGAAAACGGTCGTGCTAGGGCTCTTCACTAAGAAAGCGAATACGCTGCTGGGGATCGATATCAGCTCGACTTCGGTCAAGCTCCTCGAACTGAGTCGCTCGGGAAGCCGCTACAAGGTAGAGGCTTACGCGGTCGAGCCGCTTCCGCCAAACGCAGTGGTTGAGAAGAACATCGCCGAGCTGGAGGGGGTCGGTCAGGCGCTTTCTCGCGTGTTGGCTAAGGCCAAGAGCGGCGTCAAGACAGCCGCCGTTGCTGTTGCCGGTTCGGCTGTCATCACCAAGACCATCGAGATGGAAGCCGGATTGTCCGAGGACGACCTAGAGAACCAGCTGAAGATCGAAGCTGACCAGTACATTCCCTATCCGCTTGAAGAAGTCGCCATCGATTTCGAAGTGCAAGGTCCGGCTCCACGCAATCCCGAGCGTGTGGAAGTGCTGCTGGCTGCATGCCGCAAGGAAAACGTGGAGGTCCGCGAAGCGGCTCTGGCACTTGCCGGTCTGACTGCGAAAGTGGTCGATGTCGAAGCCTATGCCCTCGAGCGCGCCTATGGGTTACTGGAAGCACAGTTGGGTGCTGGCCATGATGAGATGACGGTCGCGGTAGTCGACATCGGTGCGACCATGACCACGCTTAGCGTCCTGCATAACGGCCGCACCATCTACACTCGCGAACAGCTCTTCGGTGGCAAACAGCTGACCGAGGAAATTCAGCGTCGCTATGGTCTTTCCGTCGAAGAAGCTGGTCTTGCCAAGAAGCAAGGTGGTCTTCCAGATGACTACGACAGTGAGGTTTTGCAGCCGTTCAAAGAAGCCGTCGTTCAGCAGGTTTCACGTTCGCTGCAATTCTTCTTCGCCGCAGGGCAGTTCAATGATGTCGACTACATCCTCCTAGCTGGGGGTACCGCGTCCATCCCTGATCTCGATCGACTGATCCAGCAGAAGATCGGTACGCAGACGTTAGTGGCCAATCCCTTTGCCGATATGGCGCTTAGCAGCAAGGTCAACGCCGGTGCGCTGGCCAGTGATGCGCCGGCATTGATGATTGCCTGTGGTCTGGCGATGAGGAGTTTCGACTGATGGCGCGGATTAACCTACTTCCCTGGCGTGAGCAGCTGCGCGAGGAGCGTAAGCAGCGGTTTTTGGTCACACTGGTCGGTGTGCTGGTTCTGGCGGCTGGCGTTATCTTTCTGGGTGATCAGCTCCTCAATGGAGCAATCGATCAGCAGAATGCGCGCAATGAATTTATCAGGAAGGAAATTGCGGTACTGGATGCTCGTATTAAAGAGATCAGTGAGCTGAAGACGCGCCGTCAGCAGCTTCTTGAGCGAATGAAAATCATTCAGGATTTGCAGGGCAATCGTCCAATTATTGGGCGCGTGTTCGACCAGTTAGTGCGTACCCTCCCAGACGGTGTTTATTTCACCAGTGTCAAGATGGTCGGGAAGAAAATCGACATCCTCGGTGCAGCTGAATCCAATAACAGAGTTTCTAACTTGATGCGAAATCTGGATGCTTCTGAGTGGTTGGAAGCTCCTAATCTAACTCAGGTCAAGGCTACTACGACGGGGGCGCTGGATCAGGCCAATGTCTTTCAGTTGAGCGTGCAGCAGACTCAGCCTGCCGCAGAGGGCGTCGAAGGTGATAAAAAATGAGTCTGGCCGAATCCATTGAAAGCTTGCGCAAATTTGATCTAAATGACCTTGACTTAAACAACATAGGCTCTTGGCCTAGTGCCGTGAAGGGCGTCATTTTTCTCCTCTTCTTCGTGGCTGTGCTTGGGTTGGGCTATTACTTTCACCTTAGTGATCTGCGTGATCAGTTGGATCGCATAACGTCGGAAGAGGAAAGTCTGAAGCAGCAGTTTTCCAGTAAAGCGTTCCAGGCAGCAAATCTCGAGGCCTATAAGGAGCAGATGAAGGAAATGGAAGTTTCCTTCGGGGCCTTGCTACGGCAGCTGCCCAGTGATACCGAAGTTCCAGGCTTGCTGGAGGATATCACCCGAACTGGCTTGGGTAGCGGGCTTGAGTTCGAAGAAATCAAGTTGTTGCCAGAGGTAACTCAGCAATTTTATGTCGAGTTGCCGATACAGATAGTGGTCATGGGCAGTTACCATGACCTAGCTACTTTCGTCAGCGGTGTAGCGAGCCTGCCTCGTATCGTGACTTTGCATGACTTCGAGATCAAGCCAGTGGATAAGGAGGGGGCGTCTTCTGCGCTGCGGATGAGTGTCCTGGCGAAGACTTATCGCTACAACGATAAGGGGCTGGAAAAATGAAAACGTTGAGACTGTTTTTCCTGTCCTGTTTTTCCTTGAGTTTGCTGGGTTGCAGTGGTGGGGATTTTTCCGATCTTCAGTCATTTATGGATGAGGTCCGTGCCAGGCCTAAGGGCTCAATCGAGCCCTTGCCCAAATTTCTTCCCTATGAGGCTTTCACGTACGGTGCTGCTTCGTTGCGCAGTCCTTTTCAGCCGCCTGTAAAGGTGGACACCGTAAGTCGCACCAAGGGGGCTCCTGAAGTTCGTCCTGACGAGACCCGGGTTAAGCAGTTTCTTGAAGGTTTCAATATCGAAGTTTTCGAGATGGTGGGGACTATTTCGAATGACGGCGGTTTCTTCGCACTAGTTAATGGAGCGGGAGGGGTTCACCGGATAAAAGTTGGGGATTACTTGGGGCGCAACCATGGGCGTGTAGTCGCTGTGGATGAGTCTAAAATCGATGTGATTGAAATAGTTCCGGATGGTGATCAGGGTTGGCTTGAAAGGCCGCGCAGCCTAACGCTCAAAGAGCGCTCTTGATAGGCGGGAACATATAAATGAAGAAGAATTATCAGTCTGCACAACGGAAGCATGTAATGAATAACTCGTTCTCGCAGCTTGGTCTATCTGTTGCCGCTCTTTTATTGTCTTCGGATCTGCTTGCCGCAAATTTGAACAATATAGGTGTTGCGGCCCTGCCGGGGGACCGGGTTGAGCTGAAGTTAACTTTCGATGAGCCGATTCCCGTGCCTCGTGGTTATACCATTGAGCAGCCGGCTCGTATTGCTATTGATTTGCCTGGTGTGTCCAGTCGACTAGGGAGTAAGAACCGGGAAATCGGGATGGGAAATGCACGTAGTTTGACGGTGGTTGAGGCCAAGGATCGAACTCGCTTGATCGTCAATTTGACTAATTTGGCACCTTACGATACGCGCGTTGAAGGCAATGCCTTGTTTGTGACTGTGGGGGATGGTCCTGCGGCTTCTGCGTCTGTAGTGAATGCTACGCCGATCACTCGTCCGGCTTCTAGCGCTTCAGCTCCTGTTTCTCGTGCTGTGGCGGGCGTGCGTTCGGTGAGCGATATCGACTTTCAGCGTGGGGAGCAAGGTGAGGGGAATATTGTGATTTCCCTATCCGATCCCAAGATTAGTCCAGACGTTCAGGAGCAGGGGGGTAAGATCCGAATTGACTTCCCCAAGACTGAACTGCCGGAGTCTCTTCGTGTTCGGCTGGATGTGAAGGATTTCGCGACCCCTGTTCAGTTTGTCAATGCCAGCTCCTCTGCGGATCGTGCCAGCATCGTTGTCGAGCCGACGGGGCTCTATGATTACCTGGTATTTCAGGCGGATAACAAGCTGACTGTTAGCGTTAAACCTCTTAGTGAAGAAGACGCGGTGCGTCGGAAAGCGGATCGTTTCACTTATAGCGGTGAAAAGCTTTCTCTGAATTTCCAAGATATTGATGTGCGTTCGGTTCTTCAGTTGATTGCGGACTTCACGGATTTAAATTTGGTTGCTAGCGACACGGTTCGTGGCAACATCACTTTACGTCTGCAGAACGTGCCTTGGGATCAGGCGTTGGATCTGGTGCTGAAGACCAAGGGCCTCGATCAGCGAAAGGTCGGTAACGTGCTGATGGTCGCGCCGGCAGACGAGATCGCTGCTCGCGAGCAGCAGGAACTGGCCGTACAGAAACAGGTTGCGGAGCTTGCACCGCTACGTAAGGACATCATCCAGCTGAACTATGCGAAGGCGTCCGACATTGCCAAGCTATACGAAGAAGGCTCTTCGGGAACCCTCAAGGATGATATGCGTGGCTCTGTGATATTCGATGACCGTACTAATAGTCTGATCGTGACCTTGACTCAGGAGCGCATCGATGAGTTGCGTCGTATTGTCACTCAGCTGGATATTCCTGTTCGCCAGGTCATGATTGAGGCTCGAATTGTTGAAGCGAACGTCGATTATGACAAGTCTCTAGGCGTTCGTTGGGGGGGGAATATTGGCTCTGGCAATTGGAATGCGTGGGGCAAGAACGGCAACCTCGAGCTAGGTGAGGAGACCGATGGTGTCCAGCAGATCGATATTCCCTTCAATACCCCCTTTGTTGATATGGGGGTAAATGGAAGTACTTCGGGGATCGGTATCGGCTTCATTACGAACAATACCGTTCTAGACCTTCAGCTGAGTGCCATGGAGAAATCCGGCTCTGGTGAGGTCGTTTCCCAGCCGAAAGTTGTGACCTCTGACAAAGAAACAGCGAAGATCCTCAAGGGCACGGAGGTTCCATATCAGGAGGCGAGTTCCAGTGGCGCCACCAGTACCTCTTTCAAAGAGGCTGCGCTATCACTGGAGGTCACGCCGCAGATCACTCCAGATAATCGAGTCCTCATGGAGGTCAAGGTCACTAAGGATGCGCCAGACTTTTCAGTTGCAGCTTCTACTGGCGGTATTCCGGCCATTAGTAAGAATGAAGTCAATGCCAAGGTTCTGGTCGCCGACGGCGAGACTATCGTGATTGGTGGTGTGTATTCGAATACACAAACCAAGTCGGTAGATAAGGTTCCTTTTTTGGGGGATCTTCCTTTTATTGGGCGTGTGTTCAAGCGTGATTTGGTCACTGATCGCAAGGCAGAATTGCTAGTCTTCCTCACTCCGCGCATCATGAACAACCAAGCCATTGCCGTGAATCGATGACCTAAGTGCGGAATGTAATCCTCGTTGGCCCGATGGGAGCTGGAAAGAGCACCATCGGGCGTTTGCTTGCTAAAGAACTGCGTTTGCCTTTCAAGGACTCCGACAAGGAGATCGAGCAGCGTACCGGTGCCGATATTCCCTGGATCTTCGATGTCGAGGGGGAGCAGGGTTTTCGTGAGCGAGAGCAGGCGGTGATCGCCGAGCTTTCGATGCAGGACGGTCTTGTGCTGGCTACTGGCGGTGGTGCAGTCATGCGCCCAGAGAACCGTCAGGCGCTGCATGCCGGTGGGCGTGTTGTTTACTTGCATACCTCGGTTGAGCAGCAGATCGACCGCACGTCGCGTGACCGAAACCGTCCTTTGTTGCGTGGGCCCAATCCTGCTCAGGTGCTCAGTGACCTGATGGCCATGCGTGATCCGCTGTACCGGGAGGTTGCCGATATCATCATCGAGACGGACGAGCGTCCGCCGCGTATGGTGGTTCAGGAAATTCTCTCGCGCCTGGACGCATTGTCGCCCCGTTAAAGCGCGGGGCGAACTGCGCTATCCTAGTGGCCTTTCTATTACGGGGGCCTCATGCAGACTCTTCAAGTTGAACTCGGCGAGCGCAGTTATCCCATCTACATTGGCGATGGTTTGTTGGCGCAGTCCGCGTTGCTTACTCGTCATATCGCTGGGCGGCAGGTGGCGGTGGTCACTAATGAGACCGTGGCGCCTTTGTATCTGGAAACGCTGCTGCACGCTCTGGAAGGATTCAAGGTCGCTTCAGTAGTTTTACCTGATGGCGAAGCGTTCAAGAACTGGGAAACCCTGCAGCTGATTTTTGACGGACTTTTGACTGCCCGGCATGACAGGCGAACTACTGTTATCGCACTGGGCGGAGGCGTCATTGGTGATATGGCGGGCTTCGCAGCGGCGTGCTACCAGCGTGGCGTGGACTTCATTCAGGTGCCAACGACCCTGCTTTCGCAGGTGGATTCGTCGGTGGGCGGCAAGACCGGCATCAATCATCCGCTGGGCAAGAATATGGTCGGCGCTTTCTATCAGCCCAAGGCTGTGCTGATCGATACTGGCAGTCTGCGTACCTTGCCGTCGCGCGAGTTATCAGCGGGTCTGGCTGAGGTGATCAAGTACGGCCTGATCTGCGATGAGCCTTTCCTCGGTTGGCTCGAAAGCAATATGTCTGCTTTGCGTGCTCTGGATAATGCAGCGCTGACCTATGCCATCGAGAGATCATGTGTGGCCAAGGCGCGTGTCGTTGGTGCTGACGAGCGTGAGGCAGGTGTGCGAGCGACCCTGAACCTGGGCCATACCTTCGGGCATGCCATCGAGACCGAGCAGGGCTACGGTGTCTGGTTGCACGGCGAGGCTGTCGCTGTCGGAACGGTGATGGCGCTGGAGATGTCTCATCGGTTGGGCTGGCTGTCGACGCAAGACCGTGACCGAGGTGTATGCCTGCTGCAGGCTGCCGGGCTGCCGGTCGTACCCCCGCAGGATATGACGCCAGAGCAGTTCCTGGAGCATATGGCGGTAGACAAGAAGGTCCTCGACGGGCAATTGCGCCTCGTGTTGCTCAAGCGCCTGGGTGAGGCGGTGGTGACCTCTGATTATCCGCGTGAAATTCTCGACGCCACACTGCGTAGCGATTACGCAGCGTTGGTTCAGTCGTCCAACTCTTGAAGAGTGATTCATGACCAGTTTGCATGCTGATGAAGCTTTCCTGGCCCATTACCAGTTCAGTCACGACCCGTTTGCGCCGCGCGTACCCGGCTTCAAGTTCTTCCCGGCCCAGCGCAAGCCGGTGTTGGGGCAGTTGCACCATCTCGCGCGATACAGTCAGCTCCTGCTGGCGGTAGTTGGGCCTGAGGGCAGTGGTAAAACGCTGTTGCGACAGGCATTGGTCGCTAGCACCAACAAGCAGGCGGTGCAGAGTGTCGTCGTCGCTCAGGGTGTTACCGGTAGTGAGGCGCTGCTGCGTCAAGTGGCGCAAGGCTTGTCCATCGCACAAGCCGATGTGCGCTCGATTCTGGCGCAAGTCGGGCAGTTGGCGCTGACGGGGCAGGAAGTTTATCTGCTGATCGATGACGCGGATCAGTTGGACGACGTGGCCCTGAAAAATCTGTTGGTGCTTGCTGCGGGTGGGGGCGAGGGGCGTCCTCATGTCTTTCTGTTCGCCGAGCAGGAGCTGCTGGCTCGGCTGGAGGCTTTGGCGGGCGGTGAAGAGTGCTATCACGCCATCGAGCTGCAGCCCTATGGTGAGGACGAGACGCGTGAATATCTGGCGCAGCGACTCCAGGGTGCTGGTCAGGATATCGATCTGCTGGCCGAGGAGCAGATCGAAGATATCCATGCACGCTCTCAGGGCTGGCCAGGGGCGATCAATCAGGAGGCTCGCGAGCTGCTAGTTGAGCAGATGCTCGCGCAGCGTTCCGCTGGGCGCGGGCCGGGTGGCGGCTTCGCGTTGCCGAAGAAGCATCTGCTGGCATTGGCTGTCGTGTTGGTGGGCGTTGCCGCTGCGTGGTTCATGCAGGGTCGCGAATCCACTTCATCTGCGCCGGTTGCCAGCAACACCTCATTGCCTCTGCAGTCCTCTGCACCAGCCGTAGAGGCTGAAGGGGCGGCGCAGGCCCCGGCTGCCGAGAGCCGTGCACCCGCCATTGAATTTGCGGGCGCCAGCCAGCCGCTGCCGTTGCCATTGGTGGGAGAGTCGCAGACGGTGATTCGCCAGCCGCTGGCTGAAGCGGCGGGTGAGGAGTTGGACAGCTTCGAGCCACCGGCATCGCCTGAGCCCTCGACAGTGACCGCGCCGACGGCTCCAATCGCTGCTGCACCTGCACCTGCACCTGCACCTGCACCTGCACCTGCATCTGTACCTGCGAAGCAGCCTGAGTCTGCTGCGCCGAAGCCGGTGACTCCGTCCCCTGCGCCGGCAGCCAAGCCTGCCCCCGCCCCGGCTGCTACCCCGAGTGCTGCCTCGGGTAGCTGGTACGCGCAGCAATCGGCGTCGCGCTATGCCTTGCAGGTAGTCGGTTCGCGCTCGGAGGCCAATATTCAGGCGCTGGTGCGCGAGGGTGGCGGCGAATACCGCTACTTCAAGAAGATCCACCAGGGGCAGCCGCTGTATGTACTGACCTATGGTAGTTTTTCCAGTCGCGACGCGGCTCAGGCGGCTGTGAAAACCCTGCCTGCCAAGCTGCAGGCGGGCAAGCCCTGGCCTCGTACCTTGGGCAGTATCCAGCAGGAAATGAGTCGCTAAGCGCTCTGTCGCAAGATGACCGCCTGGTCTTTAGCACGACCTCGCGGTCTTATCCTTCGTTTTTGCGACATTAATTTTCACCCCCTCGTCACGAAAATTTGTGACGCCATGGGGGGATATGTACAATGACCTCCCTTTTGCCCACGCAAAGCTGGCCCGTGCCCGCTTTTCGGGTTTAAGTAATTGAATTAGAAAGTAATTTGCCTGATGTTTAGGCAGCCTGGTGAGAGTTCCCCTATGAAAGCAGGTTTGTACCGTCCTGATGAGTTCAAGGATAACTGCGGCTTTGGCTTGATCGCCCACATGCAAGGTGAACCTAGTCATCACCTGCTCAATACCGCTATTGAAGCCCTCACCTGCATGACCCACCGCGGTGGTATCAACGCCGACGGCAAAACCGGTGATGGTTGCGGCCTGCTGATCCAGAAGCCTGATCAATTCCTGCGCGCCATCGCCCAGGAGCAATTCGGTGTCGAACTGCCTGGGCAATATGCCGTGGGCATGGTGTTCTTCAATCAGGATTCGGCCAAGGCCGAGACTGCGCGCGAGAACATGAACCGCGAAATTCAGGCTGCCGGCCTGCAACTGGTGGGCTGGCGCAAGGTACCGATCGACACCAGCGTGCTCGGTAGGTTGGCGCTTGAGCGTCTGCCGCAGATCGAGCAAGTGTTCATCGGTGGCGAGGGTCTGAGCGACCAGGAATTCGCCATCAAGCTGTTCAGTGCTCGTCGTCGTTCGTCGGTGGCCAATGCCGATGACAGCGATCACTACATCTGCAGCTTCTCGCACAAGACCATCATCTACAAAGGTCTGATGATGCCGGCGGATCTGCAGCAGTTCTATCCGGATCTGGGTGACGAGCGCCTGCAGACCGCCATCGCGGTCTTCCACCAGCGTTTCTCCACCAACACGCTGCCGAAATGGCCGCTGGCGCAACCTTTCCGTTATCTCGCGCACAACGGCGAGATCAACACCATCACTGGAAACCGCAACTGGGCGCAGGCCCGTCGCACCAAGTTCGCCAACGAGTTGATCCCTGATCTCGACGAGTTGGGCCCTCTGGTCAACCGTGTCGGCTCCGACTCCTCGAGCATGGACAACATGCTCGAGCTGATGGTCACCGGTGGCATCGACCTGTTCCGCGGCCTGCGCATGATCATTCCGCCGGCCTGGCAGAACGTCGAGACCATGGACGCCGACCTGCGCGCGTTCTACGAATATAACTCCATGCACATGGAGCCCTGGGATGGCCCGGCCGGCGTGGTGCTGACCGATGGTCGCCATGCCGTGTGCCTGCTCGACCGTAACGGTCTGCGCCCGGCGCGTTGGGTCACCACCAAGAACGGCTACATCACCCTGGCGTCGGAAATCGGCGTGTGGGATTACCAGCCCGAAGACGTCATCGCCAAGGGCCGGGTCGGTCCGGGGCAGATTCTCGCCGTCGACACCGAGACCGGCCAGGTGCTGGACACCGAGTCCATCGACAGCCGTCTGAAGTCGCGTCATCCGTACAAGCTGTGGCTGCGTAAGCATGCCCAGCGCATCAAGGCGACGCTGGAAGATCGCGACCACGGTTCGGCCTTCTATGACCCGGATCAGCTCAAGCAGTACATGAAGATGTTCCAGGTCACCTTCGAGGAGCGTGACCAGGTGCTGCGTCCGCTCGGCGAGCAGGGCCAGGAGGCTGTCGGCTCCATGGGTGACGACACGCCGATGGCGGTGCTCAGCCAGCGCGTGCGCTCGCCTTACGATTACTTTCGCCAGCAGTTCGCGCAGGTCACCAACCCGCCGATCGACCCGCTGCGCGAAGCGATCGTCATGTCCCTGGAAATCTGCCTGGGCGCCGAGCGCAATATCTTCACCGAGTCGCCGGAGCACGCCACCCGCGTGATCCTCAGCAGCCCGGTGATCTCGCCGGCCAAGTGGCGCGCGTTGATGAACCTGGATCGCCCCGGCTTCGACCGTCATGTCATCGACATGAACTACGACGAGTCGCTGGGACTGGAAGCCGCCGTGCGCAACATGGCCGACCAGGCCGAGGAAGCCGTGCGTGCTGGCAAGGTGCTGCTGGTGCTGACCGACCGTCACATCGCCCCGGGCAAGCTGCCGGCGCATGCCGCGCTGGTCACTGGCGCCGTGCACCACCGTCTGACCGAGAAAGGCCTGCGTTGCGACTGCAACATTCTGGTGGAAACCGCCACCGCGCGTGACCCGCACCACTACGCCGTGCTGCTGGGCTTCGGTGCTTCGGCGGTCTACCCGTTCCTGGCTTACGAAGTGCTGGGCGATCTGATCCGCACCGGCGAAGTGCTGGGCGATCTGTACGAAGTGTTCAAGTACTACCGCAAGGGCATTTCCAAGGGCCTGCTGAAGATCCTGTCGAAGATGGGCATCTCCACGGTCGCGTCCTACCGCGGTGCGCAACTGTTCGAAGCGGTCGGCCTGGCCGACGAAGTCACCGAACTGTGCTTCCGTGGTGTGGCCAGCCGCATCCAGGGCGCGCGTTTCGTCGACATCGAAAGTGAGCAGAAGCTGCTGTCCTTTGAGGCCTGGAACAACCGCAAGTCGATCCAGCAGGGCGGCCTGCTCAAGTTCGTCTACGGCGGCGAATACCACGCCTACAACCCGGACGTGGTACGCACGCTGCAGGACGCTGTGCAGCAGGGCAACTACGAGAAGTACAAGGAATACTCGAAGCTGGTCGACACTCGCCCGGTATCGATGATCCGCGACCTGCTCAAGGTCAAGGAATCCACCTCGCCAATCGCGCTGGATGAAGTCGAGCCGCTGCAGTCGATCTTCAAGCGCTTCGACGCCGCCGGTATCTCTCTCGGCGCGCTGTCGCCGGAGGCGCACGAGGCGCTGGCCGAAGCGATGAACCGCCTGGGTGGCCGTTCCAACTCCGGTGAGGGCGGTGAAGACCCGGCCCGCTACGGCACCATCAAGAGCTCGAAGATCAAGCAGGTGGCCACCGGCCGCTTTGGCGTGACCCCGGAATACCTGGTCAACGCCGAAGTGCTGCAGATCAAGGTGGCCCAAGGCGCCAAGCCCGGTGAGGGCGGCCAACTGCCGGGCGGCAAGGTCAACGGCCTGATCGCCAAGCTGCGCTATGCGGTGCCGGGCGTGACCCTGATTTCGCCGCCACCGCACCACGACATCTACTCGATCGAAGACCTGGCGCAGCTGATCTATGACCTCAAGCAGGTCAACCCGAAGGCGCTGGTGTCGGTCAAGCTGGTGGCGGAAGCCGGTGTCGGCACCATCGCTGCCGGTGTGGCCAAGGCCTACGCCGATCTGATCACCATTTCCGGTTACGACGGCGGTACCGGCGCATCGCCGCTGACCTCCATTCGTTATGCCGGCGCGCCGTGGGAACTGGGCCTGGCCGAAACCCACCAGACCCTGCGCGGCAACGACCTGCGCGGCAAGGTACGGGTGCAGACCGACGGTGGTCTGAAAACCGGTCTGGACGTGATCAAGGCAGCCATTCTCGGCGCCGAGAGCTTCGGCTTCGGTACCGCGCCGATGGTGGCACTGGGCTGCAAATACCTGCGCATCTGTCACCTGAACAACTGCGCCACCGGCGTGGCCACGCAGAACGACAAGCTGCGCAAGGATCACTTCATCGGCACCGTCGAGATGGTGATGAACTTCTTCACTTACGTCGCCGAGGAAACCCGCGAGTGGTTGGCCAAGCTGGGCGTGCGCAGCCTGGAAGAGCTGATTGGGCGCACCGATCTGCTCGAAGTGCTGCCGGGCGAAACCGCCAAGCAGGGTAACCTGGATCTGTCGCCGCTGCTGGCCAGCACGCATATCCCGGCTGACAAGCCGCAGTTCTGCCAAGTGCCGAAAAACCCGCCGTTCGACGAAGGCCTGCTGGCCGAGAAGATGGTGGAAATGGCCAAGGACGCCATCGCTGGCAAGACCGGCGGTGAGTTCGAGTTGAACATCGGCAACTGCGACCGCTCCATCGGTGCGCGCATTTCCGGTGAAATCGCACGCGTGCATGGCAACCAGGGCATGAACGGTGCGCCGATCACCTTCCGCTTCAAGGGCACTGCTGGTCAGAGCTTCGGTGTGTGGAACGCCGGTGGTCTGCACCTGCGCCTGGAAGGCGACGCCAACGACTACGTTGGCAAAGGCATGACCGCAGGCAAGATCGTCATCACTCCGCCTGCCGGAAGCCCGTTCGCCACCGAGGACAGCGCCATCATCGGCAACACCTGCCTGTATGGCGCCACTGGCGGCAAGCTGTTCGCCACCGGCACCGCGGGTGAGCGTTTCGCCGTGCGTAACTCGGGTGCCCATGCCGTGGTGGAAGGTACTGGCGACCACTGCTGCGAGTACATGACTGGCGGTTTCGTCTGCGTACTGGGCAAGACCGGCTACAACTTTGGCTCGGGCATGACCGGCGGCTTCGCCTACGTGCTCGACATGGACAACGGCTTCTACGACCGCGTCAACCACGAGCTGGTGGAAATCCAACGCATCAACAACGAAGCGATGGAGGCCTACCGCAGCCACCTGGAAAGCGTGCTCGCCGAGTATGTCGAGGAAACCGGTAGCGAGTGGGGCCAGAACCTGCTGGAAAACCTGGACGATTACCTGCGCAAGTTCTGGCTGGTGAAACCGAAAGCGGCCAGTCTGAAGTCGCTGCTGTCCAGCACCCGTGCCAACCCGCAATAAGAATGCGCCTGAAGTGGTTTGATGAGGTAATGCAATGACTGAACGTCTGAATAACGACTTCCAGTTCATCGAAGTCGGGCGCAAAGACCCGAAGAAGAAACTGCTGCGTCAGCGCAAGAAGGA
>Ga0208645_1001596_pt1 | contig 19456 bp, 11 predicted proteins | sample VirMetDEL_Sep_01_FD_184519 | JGI IMG/M metagenome (GOLD analysis project Ga0208645, IMG submission 184519) | Aqueous microbial communities from the Delaware River and Bay under freshwater to marine salinity gradient to study organic matter... | ecosystem: Environmental > Aquatic > Marine >... | reverse complement strand
CAGCGTGCTATTCAAGAATTTAGCTTTGATACTCTGCCATCACAAAAAGCTTTAGAGGTAGAAATACCACCAGCGCTGTACATGATACTACCTCAAGACTACGTAAACTATGTTAAGGTATCTTGGGTAGACTCAAACGGTATAGAAAGAATTATCTATCCAACACGCAACACTAGCAATCCTAATGCTGTTAACCAAGACAGCAACTACGAATACCAGTTTGATAGTAACGGTAAAATGACCTTAGCGAATGAATCTGTAACACTAGCTAGGTTTAACGCTTCTTACTATTCGTCTAATACAGCATCTAATAACCAAAGCACTCTTACAGAGAGTGAGTTGTTTAATCTTTACAGATACGGCAGACGCTATGGGCTATCACCGGAAGAAGCACAGGGTAATGGTGTTTTCTACATTGACCAGTTAAAAGGTATTATGCACTTTAGCTCTAACTTAGTTAACCAAATTGTAACACTAAAATACATTAGTGATGGATTGGGTACTGATGAAGAGATGCGCGTGCATAAGTTTGCTGAAGAAGCTGTATATAAGTATATTGCTCACGCCGTACTAGGCGCCAGAGCAAATACTCCAGAGTACCAGATTGCTAGATTTAAGAAAGAGATGGTTGCCGCTAAGCGCAATGCTAAGCTACGCATGTCCAACCTTAAGATATCAGAGTTAGCACAAGTAATGAGAAATCAATCTAAGTGGATTAAACACTAATATATGCCTAAGTTAAAACAAACCTTTATTCGCGGTAAAATGAACAAAGACCTCGATGAGCGTCTTGTACCTAAAGGCGAATATCGTGATGGTCAAAATATCCAGGTAAGTACATCTGAGGGCAACGACGTTGGTGCTATTGAAAATGTATTAGGCAATACTAAACAAAATAACAAACCAGGTGGTGGTACCTGGACAACTAAGTTTGGATTAACCAGCCCTAAGTGTATAGGGGTTGTAAGAGATTCTTCTAACGAAAAAATATACTGGTTTGTAACTAGTGCGAGTGTAGATGCTATACTCGAATACGACCAAACAACAAATATTGTTACACCAGTGCTTGTTGACATAGGCAGTGTACTAAACTTTAATGTAAACAATCTTATCACAGGTGTAAACATTTTAGAGAACCAGCTGTTTTGGACGGATGACTTAAACGAGCCTAGGGTAATTAATATAGACACGTTTAAAACTGGATCAGTACAAACAGGCTCTACGTTAAACTCAACAACACACGTTTACGGCACGACTAGAGATTTTACTGCATCGGATATTACAGTTATTAAAAAAGCACCACAGCAAGTGCTTACAGCTATAGCATCGCCGTCTATATACAGCGGCCCAGGAACAGGCATTACACCTGTAGCTGTTTCGAAAAATTTATTTGCCGCTAAGGTAGGGCAAGTTGTTAAAATAAGCCTAGCTCAATCTATTTCGTGGAGCGGTATTAGCGATACAACATTTACTTTAACTGCTGATATTGTTAATGACGATAATTCCAGAACCTTTTTCGAAGCGACCGCAAGTATAGATACTTATACTAGCCAGTCTGATGTAGATATTTTAATTATTAGCATATCTGAAGATGTTCCCGACCTTACTTTAAGCTGGGAGATGTTGCTTGTAGAAGGCGAGCCTATATTCAAAAATGATTTTCCTAGGTTTTCGTACAGGTATAAATATTCTAATGGAGAATACTCTCCTTATGCGCCTTTTTCTAAGTCAGCTTTTGTTCCTGGGTATTTTGAGTACTTAAGCCGCGACGGTAATAACACGGGTATGGAAAGTGTTATTAGAAAAATAGCTGTTGCTAATTTTCAAACTACCCCTAAGGACGTTGACGAAGTAGAAGTATTGTACAAGGGCTCAAGATCAAATAACGTTTACCTAATAGAATCTTTTAAATATGATTTTAGCGCAGGAGTTCAGCCGGTTTTAAATGTAGATATAACATCCGGCACTCTAGGTAGAGTAATAGAATCTTCTCAGCTGCTAAGACTGTACGATGCAGTACCTAAAAAGGCTAAGGCGCAAGAGGTTGTGGCCAACCGCGTAATATACGGTAATTACGTACAAAACTACGATGTGCTAAATAGTAGCATTGATTTAATAGCTACACAGACCAACACGACGCATTCATCCCCTGTTCTAGGGCTTCCGTCTGTAAAAACAGATAGAGAATATCAAGTAGGTATAACTTTTGTTGACGATTACGGTAGAGAAACCCCCGTTTTTACGGCTAACAATGGAGCTATTTCTGTTGATAAAAGAAATGCCCCTAAAGTAAATTTGCTACGTGCTAAACTAAATTCTTTTTCGGCGCCCAGCTGGATTAAAAAATTTAAGTATTATATAAAAGAATCTACCCCTGAATATTACAATATAGCGCTGGACCGCTATTACGAAGCAGAAGACGGTGAAATATGGCTTTCGTTTCCTTCTTCAGAAAGAAACAAAGTGCAAGAGGGGCAATACATTACTCTTAAAAAAGAGCACGACAACGACACACCTGTTACTATAAACAACAAATACAAGCTTTTATCCGTTAAAAACGAAGTACCAGAGTATATATCAAATATTAAGAAAGTAAAAGCTCGGTCAGCGATTGCGGCTAGGTATTCACCTACAGTAGGGTTTGAGCTGGGTAATAATAAAGTAACTTTTAACGGACCACTGGAAACCATTACGCCAGTACACTCCGGCAATACTGTTATTTCAAATAGTAATTTTGCAACCGGATTTAAAGACACTGCTTTTATTCAGTTTTTTAACGAATCAGGAACTGCCGCTTCTTCTATATATCAAATAAAAGAAGGGGGGCCTACCGGTGAAATTACAACAAATACCACTCCTAACCCTGATGTTGAATGGGGTGTATATGAGGTATTCTTAACTGAAAATTTAAAACAAAGAGATAACTGGTTAGCTCAGTTAACCGACTGGGAAAATATTAGAGCAGTCTTATACAGAGAGGAAAGAGCTGCCTTGCCTGAGTTTGAAGGTAGATTTTTTGCTAAAATTAAACCTACAGCATTTTTTAGAACAGCTGTGCAAGCTGCGTTTTCCTCGACAGTTCCTGAGCTTATACTTGATGAAACTATAACTGTTTCAGCGGACAACACAGGCATATCTTCTAGCACGGATCATAAAGTTATATGGCAAGACGCTCTGGCTCCCAGCGGTGAAAGTCAGCTACCGTCAATTAATAGCTTTAAATTTAGATTGCTAGCAGCAAGAACCGACAATAACACCTCTTGGACAGCATCAGCAGCTTTTCAAAACTTTTATAAAGATATAATAGAAGGGAGTTATATAAAGTTTGAATACAACAACGGCAATTTAAGCGACGATTTTTATCAAATTATTGATAAATCCGTTTTCACAAGTGTTTACAGCAGGAATTCAGGAGCGCAAGGCACAGGTATCAGTATGCAGTTTGAGTTAAATAGAGTTTTTAATGATTCTTCATATAGCGGTAGCGGGGGTGCCGCTCAGTTTGCTAAGATTAAAGTTTATAGAGAAAGATTTTCTGGAGATTTGGAAGAGCTTTCGTCATCAAACCCCGCTATTTTTGAAACAGAACCGATTGAGGTTGCGGACTTAGATATTTACTACGAAGCGTCGCCTCCAATAGATGTGTCCAATTTAAATGCTTACCAAACTATAGATTGGCATAATTGTTATTCATTCGGCAATGGCGTTGAATCTGATCGCATTAGAGATGATTTTAACGCGCCAACTTTAGGTAACGGTGTAAGAGTAAGCTCTACAATAGAAGAGCCGTATAGAGAAGAGCGTAGAAGCACCGGGCTTATATTTAGTGGTATATTTAATTCTATATCAGGTATAAACAATACTAATCAGTTTTTAATAGCTGAGATTATAACTAAGGATGTTGATCCGGTGTACGGTTCTATACAGAAACTTTACACGCGCGATACCGATTTAGTAACCCTATGTGAAGATAAGTCTTTACGAGTACTTGCTGATAAGGATGCTTTATACAACGCTGATGGGAATACAAATATCACATCGTCAAGAAATGTATTAGGCCAAACTGTGCCGTTTGCAGGGGAATTTGGGATATCTAAAAATCCGGAGTCATTTGCTTCGTTCGGCTTTAGATCGTATTTTACAGACAGAGCTAGAGGATCTGTTATCAGGTTGTCGAGAGACGGCATTACGGTTATCTCTGATAAAAGCATGTCTTACTACTTCAATCAGCAATTAAAAGCTGTTACGCAGCCTCTAATTGGCTCATATGATGAAGATACAGGCACATACAATGTGCGTTTAAATAACAAGCAGCTATCATTCTTAGAAACTGTAGACGGGTGGACAACGCGTTTAACCTATGCCCCTGAGGGTGCTATTTCTCTTAACACTGAATACTACACGTTTAAGGACGGGGAAATGTGGGAACATTCAAACACAACTACTCGCGCAAACTTTTATGGCACGCAAGGGAATACAACTGTTACCACTATTATCAATGATGGACCGTCGAGCATTAAAAACTTTAAGACCTTATCTTACGAAGGTGATGAAGGTTGGACTGCCGCAATATCAACAAAAGACCAAAACGGAGTTGTAAACACCTGGAAAGAAAGAGAAGGTATATACTTCAACTTTATAGAGGGCAACAATACAACACTAGATACAAAAAGCTTCTCTACACAAGGTATATCTACTGTATCATCTACTATAACCGGTAATCCGCTTGTAATAGATCTTACAAAAGAGATTAATGTATCTGTTCAAGTTGGTGATACATTATACTACCACAGAAGTAACGTAAGCACCCCAATAGGTTTAATACAATCGTTAACGTCTACTAGAATTACCACCGCTAACTCAGGCAACAAAGCGCTGCAGAATAATGACTTCTTATTTGTATCTAAGCCTACTAATATAAGCACGTCTGGTTTAACGGGGTACTATTCTACGGTTGTGATGACGAATACTAGTGCAGAGAAGAGAGAGTTGTTCGCGGTTAACGCCGAAGCCTTTATAAGCAGCGAATAATACGTAATAATAACTTATAAACTAATTAAATATGTACGGTGATATAATCAGCGGCGCTCTTAAATTTGGCGCTTCATATATAGGTGGCAAAGAAAGACTTGCTAGAGAAAAAGAAGCTAAAGGTTTGTTTGATACCGCATACCAGGGTTATATGACCCAGGATATAAGCAATACGTTTTCAAACATGGAAAACACCATGGAGGACCTTACTGTAAATACGCAAGCAGCGGATTTTGCCGCAGCGAACCAAGCGCAGGGGCTAGCAAACACCATGGGAAGCCTAAGACAATCTGCTGGGTCTTCAGGTATTGCAGCGCTCGCTCAGTCCTTAGCTAATGCACAATCACAAAACGCTCAGCAGGCTTCAGCAAGCATTGGGCAGCAGGAATCAATGAATCAAAGATTATCGGCTCAGCAAGCGGGTACATTACAATCTATGGAACGCGCAGGTGAAGAAAGAGCTATGGGTAGAGAAACAGAACGACTTGGCACAGGCCTCGGTATTCGACAAGCTGAACTGGCTAGTGCGGAAGCGGATATCCGAGCGGCGCAACAAGCAAGGGCTGCAGCCATCGGTGAATTTGCTGGTGGTGTCGGAGGTACTCTTGGAGCAAATATAGTATAGCATGGCTGATAAAACTTTAATACAAGGCGCGCAAAACATAGCTAATGCTAGAAATACATCAGGTATTGGCCAAGCATTTGGAGCAGGGTTAGACGCTTCTCTCGCTCGGGAAAGAGAAGCCAGAGCCGCAAAAGCTGAACAAGATAGAAAAAAGGCTGAAGCTATTCAGAAAAGAGCCGAAAAGTACTTAAACGAATGGGGCGGTACAAATATTAATAACGGTGAATTATCAGAAGGTCAAATGGCCGAAGTGCATAAGGCTGCGGAAGCAATTCAAAAAGACTTTCAAAATGTAGTTATGAAGCTATCTAAAGATCCTACCAATATAGATCTTATTAATGAAAAAAACGGCTACAAGCAGGAAATGAAAGCCTTAAGATCAGGGGTGGATAATTATGCCGACGGTTACGAAGTATGGGCGGCAGGCGTAGACGGTAAGTTATATTCTAAGTCAGCAGCAAACGCAGGCAGCTTAGCGTTAAACGTGCAAGCTTACACTCAGCCCGTGGTTTGGGATAGGGAATCAAAGTCTTTAGCTTTACCTAATTCTAGAGGAGAAGACGGCAAACCATTATTATATAAGAATGTAAATTTACCATTTAACGGCGGCTTCGAAGCGGCTGAGGTGATACGCACTAAAGCAGATGAGTTATCTGGGCCTAGAAAAAACAACCTTAGCGACTTCCAAATTAAAAATGGTGAGGAAGAAATTAAAAGTCTTATTTTAGCATCAAACCCAGCAGAGGGTGTCAACAATACGCCTGCATTGCTTGCTAACCAAACAATGCTCAGTCTTTTCCCTGAGTGGAAAAACATAGAATACGCAGCTACAATGACGGATGACCAAAAAGAGGCTGTAGCGGGAGAAATGGCAAGCGTTGTAATGTCTCGTTATAAATCTGTGGCTGAAGCAGCAACAGGCGTAACGCCACCTAGCCAGGGCTTTTCAGAAACTCCTACCAACCAGGCTTGGATAAGGGATACAAAAAAATTAGCGAAGGCTAATGTTGCTACAGAAATATTAGCGCCTAATGGAGATTACGTTATAATAATACCCAAGGGTGTTGAGTATGAAGGGTTTAAGGCAAAAGAACCCTACATGCGTATTGTGAATGGTGTAGACGTGAATGGGAATCCCCGGTACCAACTAAGACCTTTAGATCAAGGCGTGATTCAAACTAAGAAAAGAAAATAAAATAAAATTATGTACATTAAAGACGGTATAGAGTTTACCCCTGAAGACGTTGCTTATAACGCTTCTATTGCTGGGGTTTCACCTGAGCAATGGGTAGAGGAAAACGAATTTAATACTGTTGAAGAAACAGATCCCCCGAAAAAGGGAAAGCTTATCGGTCCGACAGTGGAGACTCAACTGCCTGGACCAGTAACAGAAGCGACCGCTGGGGTTTCCAGTTCGGTCGATACTTCTTTGGAGTCACCCGAGTTTCCAACCATGCTGGACGAAGTAGAGGTAGTCGCGGATAAAATAGATTTATTACCCGGACTTCAATACGCGGCTGAAAAAGATTTATTCAGCGTTGATGAAACCGAAGGTCGCAAAAGGCTAGAAGCGTACTTTAAAGGAGTACCGGGCATTGTGTTTGAAGAGGTAGCACCGGGTAGAGATTTCTTAGAAATTAAATACTACGATCAAAATAAGAACAAAGAATTTAGGTCTGAGCGATTAAGCTTTGACACGAAAGATAAGGATAGTATAGCTAAAAACATGGAAATCCTTTTTAGCTTTATCTCAACTAATATACCAGAAGCATATTATTCGTTAATACCAGCGAACCTTGAGCAGCTAAAAGAAAAGCGCAGTAAAAATATAAATTCCTACATAACTCCTGAGTTTACAGAATCTAACAACGCTGCTGCTAACAGCCCTAGTTTGTTTGAGCCAGTGCAAGAAACTAAGGTTGTAGGGTTTGGCGGAGCCGAAAGATCAGCGGGCAGTCAGTCTATACAAGTGACTACGTACCCATATGAAAAAGAATTAGCTGAAGCCAGTCAAAGTATAGCGGCCCAAGCAGAAGCCGCGGGTGTTACTTTAACCCCTGAAAATTTAAGATTAGAATCTGAAAAATTAGTTCGCGCTCAAGTTAAAAACGAGGGTATACTAAACGAAAAACGCCGAATTGCACAGCAGCTTATAGAAGACAATATACCAGCTCAGGGTGAAGCTTGGATTAGCGACGTGATTATTGGTAAAGAAGTTGAAAGCAAAGCTAAGGAAAACGAACAATTACAAGTAGCATCAATTGAGCAAAACGCCTCTATATCTCGCGCTAGTAATAATATAAATAAGCTTATCAACGGAGAGGCTATGACGCTTGCTGAGCAAGAGACAATGGTTGAAGATTTTGCTGCTTTAGGTATAAATATAGACCGAGCTAATCAAACTCAAGTTGAGCTTGAAGACGGCCGCGTTATGGCAGAAGAGTACTATAAAGCGGCTGTTCAGTTAGGTGAGATGTATGAAGCCAATTATAGCGACTACCAGCGTATAGCTGAAGAAGGTGCTAAAATTGATGCGGATATTGAAAATGTAAGCATATCATTAGATGCTTCAAGAAGAAGCTATGATTTAGGAGATAAAGCATTATATAATGTTGGTCTTGGATTTGGCGAATTAGGACTGGCTACGGCGCAGTTAGCTGCTGAAGCAGGCAAATCCAATAATCCAGTACTTAAGATTGTTGGACCGGCTATTGATGTTGGTATACAAAACATACAAGATAGAATAGACGAGTCTAGAGATCAGTTTGTCAGAGACGTAGATTTTAAAAATGCTTTTGACGACCCTAGCAATTTTGGCAAGTTTGCACTACAAGAAGTAGCTAATCAAATACCTATACTAGTATCTATGATAGCGAGTGGTGGTTCTGCAGCGTATGTTGCAGGAGCTACTTCAGCTGGTTCTAAGATGATAGAAATGAAAGGCGAGCGAATGGCAGGCGACGCTGATTACTCTGATTTAGAAATAGCTTTAAAAGCAACGGGCTATGGTTTAGCAGAGGGTGCATTTGCGCAGATAACTACTGTTCCTATATTAAACAGAGCTAAGCAGACATGGGTTAGAGCTGGTAAATCTGATGTTGTCGACGGTGGCACCAAAGCTTTCTTCAGAGAGAAGTCTACTTCGTTAGTTTACGAACCGCTATTAGAAGCGGGTGGTGAAATAGCTACACAGGGTACACAAAACCTTATAGACGGAAAGCCGTTTATGGAAGGTGTCGACCATGCTGGAGTATCAGGATTCGGCTTTGGTTTACTTTTTGCTGGTATACCTTTTATGAAGGGCATGTACAGCTCTAGGTACTCTGATTACACAGCAAAAGAATCAATAAGAAGTAAACAACTAGAGCTAGATAAACTAGCGGCAGAGTGGAAAATGTCGCAATCTGATGCTGATATGCAGCGTCTAGAAGGCCAAATGTCAAAGCTAAGACAAGAGCTTACCGAAGATATTGAGCAGCAAGAAAATATTATAGGCAACAACTTAAGAGCGGAGCACGGAGAATATATTGTACAAGCTACAGAAGAACAGTCTAAGCTGCAAAACGAGGCTAAAGCAATACAGGAAGACGCAAATCTTAGCCGCGAGCAAAAGAAAAACAGAATAGAGGGACTGCGTACTCAATTTGATTTTTTACAGCGTATTAAAGAACAAAGTCTGAGTGAGAGCAACATGATGAAGGCTCGTCCCGAGTTTGTCGCTTTGCAGGCTACCGATAAGAAAAAATACGACAGATTAATTAATGAGTCTAAAGCGCGTTTAATGCGTGAGAGAGGCATCGCTGATCCTACTTCTAAACAAATTGAGGCAGAAGCATACGAAGTATACCTTCGTGAAACTATTATTGAAAACAATAATCAAGCTGGTAAAACAAAAGGAGCAGATTTAAAACAATTTGAAACGCGCGAAGAAGCCATCGCGGCGGTCGAAGAAGGTACTATTAAAATACCGGAAGACCAGGTAGACATTGTTGTTGAAGCAATTAAAAGAGGGGATGAAGGTTTTGCCGTGCCAAACGGGCCCCAAGTTGCTATAATTGAGAATCAAATAGCTACCCAAAAACAGCATATTGGTACTCACGAAGTAGGTCATTTTGTATTTGATAAATTAGCTAAAAATAATTCAAAGAAATTTAAATCAATAGCTACGGAGTTATTAAAGTCCGTAAAAGCTCAGGATCGCAAGCTTTACAAAGACCTTGTTGCTTCTGTGGAAACAAACGAAGACGGTACTTTAAAGTCTTATGAGGTTATATCTAGATTCTTAGAGCTTGTAGCTGCTAAAAAAGTTAATTTTAGAGAACAATCAAAAGCCAGGGGGTTGGCAGGGTTGTTTGGTGTTAACCTGCAAAAAGAATTTGTCGGCGAATATAATTTTGATTTTAAGGGTGAGCAAGACATTGTAAACTTTGTTGTTGGGTTAGGCCAGAAAATTGCAGCGGGAACATTATCCACTGAAGATATAATTGCCGCTTCAGAAAATATTACACTAGAAGGCGAATTTGAAGCAGGGCAAGCAATGGACCAAGTCAAGTTTTCTAAAACCCTTCTTGGTGATATCAATGCACTGGTTCCAGAATATGTACAAACACAGGAACAGTTTTTTGACCGCAAAGTATTTAACCCTATATATAACGACGGTAAACTTCATCCGTCTATAGCTAATTATATTCGCTCGCGCTCTGTAAGCAAAGAGGAAGCACAAAAGATTATAGAAAGCGTTGGTGATCGTTTAATTAACTTTAACCCGGAAGCTAAGCGTAAGTCGGGCGATGCTAAAATAACATTAGGCGAGTTTATATTCTCCAATGTTAATTTTGGGAAGCTGGATGCCCGTAAAGCATTATTTGAAGAAGGGCAGGAACGCGCGCAGACAGAAAGTACAGATAGCGAAACAGCTAAGCAAGTAGTAGCTAGAGAAGAAAGCACTATAGCAGCCGAAGACAAACCTACATATAAAACGCTTACCAAAAGGCGTGTACTTAGTGAAGATGCTAAATCAGCTGTAGAAGCTAAGGTGTTGTCTAATGTGCGGGTGTTAAAATCAAGAATAGACGCTAAGGTAGGTAAGAACGTAACCGTTACGCCATTAATTGCTGAAATAAAGAAAGCTTTAGGTAAGCAGTTGGACATTGACTTTAAGAAAGAAATGGGGGGTAAAAAAGACGGTCAGCTTAGAAAGTATTTGCTGCGCAATAAAGCAGCTATACTCGAAAACATGACCACTACATGGTTAATGACCGCGATGCCTAACGCTGTACAAAAACAAGTTGATGGCGTATGGACGAGTGACTGGAAAGGTAAAAAAATAGACAGAGAATCCGTATCTACAGATAGTGCTGGGCGTACATCAGGGTCAGAGCTTGTTAGAAGACTACCTAAGGCAGCTACAAGATTATCTGATGCTGATTACTTATCTAATGTTTTAGATACGAATGGTGCGCCTATACGCGGCCGTAAAGAATCGTTAGCTAAAGCAATGGCTGAGCAGTATGCTATAGAAATTATACGAGACAGTGTTGCTGACCCTAAATCTGAAATTGGTAAAGCTTTCCTTGACAACCAAGCAAGAAAAGGCGTTGAGGTTACAGGAACCACAGCGGTAGAATTTAATCGCCAAGCAGAACAAGGGAACGTTAAGTTTTCAAAATCTACTAGAGAAATAACAGGTGAGTTTAATCCTAGCTTAGATCTTGAACTGGAAGGGCGCAATAAAACAAACTCTTGGCTAACAAGAAACAAATTAGCATTACCGCCTGACTTAAGAACTGAAGCGGGGCAAGATGCTTATATAGCGGAAATGAAAAGCACGTTGTTGCCTTTAATGCCTAAATCTTTTTGGTTTGGGGACAAAGGTGGCTCCGTATTTACAGGTACTGTTAAAGGATTAGGCTCTGGCCTTTCGTCATCCGACCCAATGTGGAAAAGGTGGCAAGAAGAAATATCTAAAATAGCTAATGACACTGAGCAAGCATATGGCAAGGATATATCCGGCATTAGCGACTTTAAATTACCATCGTACACTACATTATTTAAGAACCCGCAAACAATACTGCAGAACATTGCCAATGGCAAAATAACAGAATTTAATAAAAAAGCTGGAGCAATACATGCTGCAATGTGGAATAACTTTAATGAGGCAATTAAAGCTGACCGCGCTAACGCTACTGCCATAGCTAGGTATTTAAATTTATCTAGCAGCAATACACAACATCCACAAAGAATGGGCGCGCAGTTTGTGGGTTTTTCAGAAGGGTTTAGCACAGTTAAGGACGTTACATTTGAGCATGCAATGCCTAACATATCGTCTTATATATACCTATTAGATGCAGCTTTAAATAGCAGTAACTTTAATGACGCTTATAATGCTGTTGTTTCTAACTACAAACTATTGGCCTTAGCGAAAGACGCGGACAAAAAACTTGTGGGTAGATACAAGACCAACATGCCTGTAGGGTGGAACCTGGTTACCGACAATTGGTTTGATCGCTACTTTAATCCTGAAATCGCGGCTAATAAAGGAGGAATAGACCCTAACTCTATTATAACACTAAACGGTGAAAAATTTGGCGATAGATTCGGCATACGAAATGACGGTACCGTTAAAACAGAAGCTGGGGTTAAATTTAGTAAGTCTGTTAATCAAGACGCTTTAAAAGAAGCTAAAGAAAAAATTAACGCTCCGAACCCTGCAGTAGACACAAAAGGGCTTAGCGGAGAGTTTAACAATATACTTGAGCGCAAAACCGGTGTTGAATCATTTAAAACGTTCTCTGCTGTTCAAGCGCAGAAGCGTGGTGAAAAGAAAGGCAGGTTTAAATTCTTTGTTGCACCGAGTGTTGATGATTTTAGAGGTTTAGTTAACTATGCGTTTGCTGGTAAGGGCAAGCAAGGTGAAGCTGATATGAAATGGCTTGAAGATAACTTAATGACACCTTACGCTAAAGGTGTGGCCGCTATTGACGGTATACGCCAGCAAATTAAGCGTGACTTTAAAACCGCAGTTAAAGCTTTCCCTAAGCAATACCAGTTACTAAACAAAGAGATCGGAAAAACAGGTTTTACCTATGATCAAGCTGTTAGAGTTTACTTATGGGGTAAAGCTGGTATTAAAGTACCAGGCTTGTCTCAGAAAGATACGAAAATACTACAAGACGCTATTCGTGAAAACCCAGAGTTAATGGACTTTGCGGACGCAATGCTTGTTGTTGCTCGCCGCGATACTTGGATGGAACCTAGTGAATACTGGGCCGGTAATACGCTACTGTCGGACCTTAACAGCATGACCGAAAAGATTGGCCGTAAAAAATATTTAGAAGAGTTTATAGCAAACGCTGATGCAATATTCACTACAGAAAACCTAAACAAGATTGAGGCGCTGTACGGTAAAGCACATCGCGACGCAATTGAAGACTCTTTGTACTCAATGAAGAACGGTACAAACCGTAATGCAGGAGGCAATAAGCAGGTTAACGCATGGTTAAACTGGATTAACGGCTCTACGGGTGCAATCATGTTCTTTAACAGACGTTCCGCATTGCTGCAGATGCTTTCGTTTACTAACTTTATAAACTGGTCTGACAACAACCCTGTTAAAGCAGCGGCGGCGTTTGCTAACCAAAAGCAATACTGGTCTGATTGGGCAATGATATTTAACTCTGATAAACTTAAAGAGCGTCGCGGCGGTTTAAAGCAAGACGTAAGTTCGGATGAGATTGCTAGTATAGCTAACGCAAGTAAGAACAGCCCGCAAGCTATTTTAGCTAAGTTATTGCAATTAGGTTTTACGCCGACTCAAATTGCGGATAGCATGGCTATTGCAACAGGTGGCGCTATGTATTACCGCAACCGCGTTAACGCTTTGGTTAAGCAAGGCATGTCGCAAAAAGATGCGGAAGCACAAGCGTTTATTGATTTCTCTAAGAAATCTGACGAAGCCCAGCAGTCCTCAGATCCAGCATTAGTGTCACAGCTACAAAGAAGCACGCTCGGGCGTCTTATATTTGCTTTTCAGAATACCCCTATGCAATATACCCGCTTAATGAAAAAGGCGGCGTTAGACTTAGCTAATAACAGAGGTGATTGGAAAGAGAACGTAAGTAAGATTGCTTATTACGGTGTAATACAAAACTTTATATTCTCTGCGTTACAAAGCGCATTATTTGCTATGTTACCAGGGTTTGATGATGATGACGAAGATCTTACTGCTGCTGAATTAGATAAGAAGAACGCTAAGGAAGAGCAGAAGATAGCTAGAGTATTAAACAGCATGCTCGATACCGTACTTAAAGGTTCGGGTGTATACGGAGCGGTATTCTCTACTGTTAAAAACATTATCAGAGAATACGATAAGCAAGAGAAAAAAGGTTTTATGTCTGACCACGCTTATACTGTTTTAGCTTTATTCGGTATATCACCGCCAATTGGTTCTAAAGCTCGTAAAATATACAGTGCTATTCAAACAAGAAAGTTTGAAAAAGATGAAATTGCAGCGCGCGGCTGGGGAGTAACGGCAGACGGGAGATTAGACTTAGGCCCTAATTGGACGATACTAGGCAAGGTTTTATCAGCTTCTATTAACTTACCGCTTGATCGTGTGGTAGATGAGCTTACTTCTGTAAGCGAAGCATTCGATGCGCGTAACAAAGCGTGGCAGCGTATAGCATTAGGCTTAGGTTGGAAAACGTGGGATGTAGGCGCTATAGAGGAAAACGCTGAGGCTATTAAAGCAGCCGCTAAGAAAAAGCGTAAGGAAGAAGGAGTTAAAAAAGGAAAAGAAACTAGAGCAAAAACCAAAAACAAAAACAGAAATACAAGAAATACTTCTAAACCTAGAAATACAAGAAATACTTCTAAACCTAGAAACACTAGAACTCGGTAACGAGCCTGCTATAGAGCACTTATAAAATTTAAAGTCAATTGCACTAAACATCCGCCAGCAAGCGCGTGATTATTTTAACAACGCTATTATTACATAACATAATACTATGGATCGCACTATAAAAAAAATTATAATACACTGCTCGGCTACTAGAGAGGGCCAAGATATAAGCGTAGATACTATTAGAGATTGGCATTTAAAAAGAGGCTGGTCAGACATTGGGTATCATTATGTTATTGATTTAAATGGTGTTGTGCACCCTGGTAGACCTGTAGAAAAAATCGGGGCTCACACTAAGGGGCATAATACTGGCAGTATAGGTATATGTTATATAGGGGGTGTTGAACAAGACGGTAGAACGCCTAAAGACACAAGAACTGAAAAGCAAAAAGATGCTTTAGATAATTTGGTTTTTATACTTACTGATATTTTTTTCGGGGCAACAGTGCACGGTCACAATGAATTTGCAGCAAAAGCGTGCCCTAGCTTTGACGTGCAAGCCGAATACGGTAAATAAAACAAGATATAAGCATTATTAGAAATGGCTAAAGAAATTTCAGAAAACACAGTAGTAGGGCTGTCCCTAAAAACTCTAGGCGCTATAATAGCAGGTGTAGGGGTAATTACACTCGGGTATTTTGACCTACAAGCAGGTATTGAAGAAGCTAAGCTTTTACCGCCTGCTGAAATTGGTAGAATGGAATACGATCTCAAAGATCAATTAATCCGCGAAACAATAATGAACACACAGAATGATGTGGGCGATATTAAAAAGCAACTTGATAAAATAGAAGAAAGACTATTTGAAATGAAATAACATGAAAAACACAATCCTTTTATTAATGGCATTTGCACTTTGCTCGTTTGCTTCTAGCACCATTAGCAAACGTGGCGTAGTTTTAGTGCATTACAACGCGAGCTTCAACTCCGCAAATAATTATGTGGACGTTGTTAAAATTAAAGATGCTAAAATATTTAAAGCGTCTATAGATAACAATGCTGCGCTAAAGCAAGATGAACGCATAAGGTCAGTGCCTACATTAGTATTGTACAAAAACGGTAAAGAGATTACAAGATGGGAAGCCGGTATTGATTTGTCTTTAAAGCATATAGATTACCGCGAAATACAAAAGGAAGTTGACCAGCTAACCGGGGCTAATAAGTTTTAAGCATGAAAAATTTACTTATAACATTTTTTATATCAACCTCAGCGTTTGGCCAGGGATTGTTAAAGTACAGCACGTTGTACACCAGTGTGTACGGAGCGTCGCCAATGGAAGCACAGTCAGAGTACTTTGTTTCTCAAGGTGGGGACCTAATGGATATAACCATTGAAAACCCATTTGATTACAGATATACATTTGGCATTCGCCGTGTAGCTCGTTACGATTACGAGAAAAGACAAAACCCATTTTACGATGGTCATAACCAATCTACAACATCTTTGTTTGCGACCGTTGGCGCTGTTGAGGGGTTTGAATACTTGGCTCAATTTGATCGCGGTAGACAGCAAGGAAACGACTATATAAACCAGCGTTACTTCCTTAGATACTTAGGTAAGTATTGGATGGTAAAAGCAGAGCTGTTCAACCAGGGATTAGTTAACCTGGATTACACTCAAGTTGAGGCGAGAGGAAGACTGCATGTTGGCGAAGTAGATTTTAGTTTAGGCGTTGCGGCACGACAACACCAAGCTTATGGTTACAATCCTATTGCGGAATATCTAGCTACTAGCCCGTGGTGGGACCTAGTGCGTGATATGGGTTATGAAGATATCTATTACGGTATCGATTACGATAACGACGACGAGGTAGACAATTTTGACTGGTACTGGTTAGATCCAGACGGTAACAAAGTTGCTGACACTGATCTTGATTTTAGAAAGTATATATATGGCGATATTGTAAATGCATACAATGCAGAGCAGCTCGCTGGCATTGGCGCACTTGGCTCCTTATCAGCTATAATTGGTATTGATTACTACCATTACTCAGAAGACTTTTGGATTCATTCATGGGCAAGTATGTTGCCGTGGCACACGCATATTATAGGAGATCATATGTTTTCATACGAGCAGTTTGCTGATGAGCTAGAAAACACAAATCATTTCATTCCAGGCCAGTGGATTGACTACAACTTCGGTGGAGTTATAGGTTATAAGATAGGATTGAACTGGGGTATATTCGCAGAAGGCGAGTATATGAAATACTGGGATAAAGAAGTCTTTGAAATCAAGGCAGGTATTAATTACCAATTTAGATAATAAAAGTTATGTATAGACAAAATCCAAACTCGCCTGTATTAAAGGCGTTAAAAGGCAATCAAGGAAAACTACCACAGCATTTACAAGATGCAATTAAAGCTGCGCCTGAATCTCCGGCTAGGCAGACAACAGCTGGCGAATTTGCTCACAAGCAGTCTTTAAAAGACAAAGAGATGGGGAGGAGTACAAAAGCTGTAGATAAAGTTAAAGCAGCTTACGATGCTATGACCACCGATAAAACTTATGCTGAAGCTAAAAAAGGATATCGCAAAGCGGCTAAAGAAGCTTATGACGTTAAGGCCCCTAGCAAGCAAACTAACGCTCAAAAAGCAAAATCAATGGAAGCTAGCAAGGAAAAGAAAGTTTCCGTAGCAGCAGGCGCTAGTAAAGGCAAAGCATCTACTAATAGAGTGTACGTTAAGGGAGGTCGTAAAAAAGAGAACGGCTCTAAAGAAAAAAGTAAAACAACGGAATTTAATACCTTTGATGGTGGAAAAACTTATACTAAAACCACTACTAAGGGTAAAAAAGGTAAGGTAAAGGCAAAAACTAAAGAAATAAGTGGTACTAAAGCTAAAAGACAAGCGGATCGTTTAAATAAAAAATACACACAGGTTTAATTATAGCTATATGACAGGCAGAGGATGTAAAGGTTCACCTTTTAAATTAAAGGATGCGTGCTACCATAAAGTAAAGGCACAATACGATGTATTCCCATCGGCATACGCGTCTGGTGCTATTGCAAAGTGCAGAAAGAATAAGGGGAAAAAGAAGAAGTAATGTATAAGCAAAACTCACCGCTTAAAAAAGTCAGAAAGACTAAAGAAGGTTTAGCTCTTAAACGATGGTTTAAAGAAGAGTGGGAAACGCCTAGTGGCAGCAAGGACTATAGTGATGGAGATGTTGTGTTCAGGCCTACAAAGAAGGTTAGTAAAGACACGCCTAAAACTTATGGTGAGCTTAGCCCTTCTGATATAGTGGCTGGAAGAAGAGAAAAGAAAACTAAAGGTAGAGTATCAAAATACGATAGATCAGAACTAAATAAAAACAAAAACAAAAACAAAAAATGAAAATGAGAAACGGAATTGGACCGCAGAATTTAGGGGTACCTAAGGATTTAGTAGCACCTAAAGGGGTAAGCAAAATGTTAAGCGATAAGAACCCACCTAAGAAAACTACTAACCTCCCTGAAGTTACAGTAGTTGGCAAAAAAGGTAAAGGATTGAAAGAAACCACTGAAGTTGGTAGAGGGTATTCCGGTGCGGAGTATTTAGCGGAACAAAAAAGAGTTCGCGCTAATACAATAAGTGATTTTAAAACTAAAAATAGATATGCTCCGGGGCGCAAAGTTAGCCAAGAAAATATGGATCTGTATATTACTCCAAAGGTGCGCAAAACTTTAAAAGAAACAGGCTACACCGAAAGAGGTGTTCGCAAAAAATCGGACAACACTCGTTTAACATCAGAACAAGAAAGCCAGTATAGACGCCGAGTAAATCCGAGCAATTTGTAATAAATAAAAGGGGACCCAATTACGGATCCCTTTTATTTTTTTAACCATCACAAGCAACGCAATCATCCATTGCGGCCGCGGCTAAATCGCCGCGCAGCACTGATTCCGTCCTCGTATAATACAATGTTTTAACACCTTGCTTCCAAGCCTCCATATGGACTTTGTTAATCCATTTTGGTGTAGCTTCAGAAGGGAAAGCTAAATTTAAACTAACCGATTGGTCAATGTACTGCTGCCGTATTCCGGCTTGCCTTACTAATTCCAGTTGGTTAATTTCTTTAAACGTTTTAAATACGTTCTTAATTGGTTCGTCCCAATCACCCATTAACAAACCATCGAGTTCTTCGATGTTCTGCACTGAGCCACCATCGGCTAGGATTTGATTCCAAATCTTTTCAGTGTTTATTTCATTATCTTCTAAAACACTTTCAAGAACAGGGTTTCTACGTATGAAAGTACCTTTAGCACTTTGTTCTGTAAATACGTTTGCGGCCCACGGCTCAATGCCTGGAGAAACGTTCCCAGCCAGTTTACTATTACTAACGGTAGGAGCAATAGCCCTAAGATGAGTGTTACGCATCCCAGTACCGACACACCAAAGAGGTTCACCATAGACATCGGCCAGGTCTCTTGAAGCGCGCTCGCTTTCAATCTTGATTTGAGAGAATATTTTTCTTGTTTCATATTGCGCTGATAATCCTTCAAAAGGTATGCCTCTGTCTTGCAAGTATGTATGCCAGCCTAAGACGCCAAGACCTAATGGTCTGCCCTTAACTGCTGAGCGTACTGCATTTTCAAAACCACGCAAGCCTTTTGCTCGTTGTATAAATTCTTCCATAACACCATCTAAAAACCATGTAGCATGGTAAATAAGATCAGTGCCTTTCCATTCGTCGTACTTAGACAAGTTAAGCGAGCTCAAACAACATACAAAGCTGTGTGACTCGTCTGTATGCAGTGTAATCTCACTGCATATGTTTGTCATATGTACTTTTAAGCCATTTGATTTATATGCTTCTGGATTGTTCTTATTAACGTTCCCTTTAAACATAATGTACGGTTCTCCAGTTGCTTTTCGCTTTCTAAGAAGTTTACTCCATCGAGTTCTTGCTTCTTTATCGCCTT
>Ga0208645_1001594_pt1 | contig 19469 bp, 18 predicted proteins | sample VirMetDEL_Sep_01_FD_184519 | JGI IMG/M metagenome (GOLD analysis project Ga0208645, IMG submission 184519) | Aqueous microbial communities from the Delaware River and Bay under freshwater to marine salinity gradient to study organic matter... | ecosystem: Environmental > Aquatic > Marine >... | reverse complement strand
GTTCAAAGTCTGCTGCGCGTCGGCCCTGCCGCGTTAAAAACAGGCTCGGACAGTGACTTGTCACTGAACGTCCGCAGGACGGCCCGCAGGGCGAGCGCAGCGAGTAATGCTCATGTACAAAAGTACACTCCGCTTTCTCGCCTGTTTGATTCGCTGGCGCTCACCCTTCGGGCCAGCCTTCGGCTGTTACTCCCGTTGGTCGTTGCGCTTTGCATTGCTCTAGCTCGCGAGACTTTGAGCAGGCTCTAAGGGCGCCCGTCGGTCGCTCGGCGCGAGCCGGGCACCGTCATGGCGCTGGAAAAAATGTTGTTGAGCCGGTCTAATGCCGGCTCTTTTTCTTCAGCTGTCCAAATGCAATGACCACTCTCCTGGCCCTCGATACCGCCACCGAAGCCTGCTCCGTCGCGCTGCTGCACGATGGTCGCGTGCTCAGCCATTACGAAGTCGCCCCGCGCATGCATGCGCAGCGCCTGTTGCCGATGATTCAGCAATTGCTGGGGGAGGCGGGTATCGCCGCATCGGCGCTGGATGCCATCGCCTTCGGCCGTGGTCCGGGTGCATTCACTGGCGTGCGCATCGCCATTGGCGTGGTGCAGGGCCTGGCCTTTGCCCTGGAGCGGCCGGTGCTGCCGGTCTCCAACCTGGCCGTGCTGGCCCAGCGTGCGCTGCGTGAGCAGGGCGCGACCCAGGTGGCCGCCGCCATCGACGCTCGTATGGACGAGGTTTACTGGGGCTGCTATCGCGCCGAGGCCGGTGAGATGCGCCTGCTCGGTCAGGAGGCGGTGTTGCCGCCGGAACAGGCCGAGGCGCCGCGTGGTGCTGGCGAAGATTGGTTCGGTGCCGGCACGGGCTGGGGCACTTTCGCCGCGCGCATTGCGCTCAAGCCGACCAGCATGGATGGCAGCATGCTGCCGCATGCCGAAGACCTGCTGACCCTGGCCCGTTTTGCCTGGGCACGTGGCGAGGCGCTGCCGGCCGATCAGGCGCAGCCGGTGTACCTGCGTGACCAGGTCGCCACACCGAAAGCACCGCCGGCATGACAACTGGTCGGATGCCCACGGCCAAGTTCCCTTCGGGATTTGCCAAGGGCGCAGCCCGCCGCTACATTGCCAGCACTGTCCCTTGTTCAGCCAGGCCCACCGAGCAGCCCTAGATGCGGATCGACGGTTACCTACCTTCCTACTCGCCAGATCGCGGCCCCCGTTCGGGGACTGCGGTCACGCCCTATCGCGAGGCGCAGCGGGAAGTCGAGGCTCAGCGTGAGCAACCGGCCGCTCCGGCCAGCAGTCAGGGGCTGGAGCAGGCACCGCAGATTCGCCGTGTACAGGCCAGCAGCAGTAATACCGACAGCCTGCCTGCCCGTTCGCAGGATCTCGGTTATCAACAGCCTACGCTGAGCAACCGTGCTGCTCAGGCGTTGTCCAGCTACAGCACCACCGCCGCTTACGCCAGCGAGTACGATGCGCAGGAAGTGCTCGGGCTCGACCTCTACGCGTAACTTCGTGTCACGGCGTGCTTCACGCCCTCAGCCAGGCCCGCCACTTGTCGATGAGCGCTGCGCTTCCCTATTACCTCGGTTGTCCGTCCTGGAGCGAAGCTGCCTGGCGCGCCACCTTGTATCCGCAGGACACCCGGCCCACCGAGTTTCTCAGCCGCTACACCGAAGTGTTCAATGCGGTGGAGGGCAACACCACGTTCTATGCCAGGCCCAGCGAGCAAACGGTGGCACGTTGGGCGATGGCGATGCCGGCGCACTTTCGTTTCTGCGCCAAGTTGCCGCGAGATATCAGCCACAGCGAAGACCTCTGCCAGCAACTGGATGAGGTCACACGGTTTCGCCAGTTGCTGGCGCCGCTTGGCGAGCGGGTGGCGCCATACTGGTTGCAACTGCCCGCCAGCTTCGCGCCATCGCGATTGGCGGAGCTGGCGGCGTTCATCGAACAGTGGGGCGACTGGCCACTGGCGATCGAGGTGCGCCACCCGGAGTTCTTCGCCAAGGGCGATGCCGAGCGCGTGCTCAATCGCCTGCTGCACGAGCATGGCATCGAGCGCATCTGCCTGGACTCGCGTGCGCTGTTCAGCTGCGACTCGCAGGAGCCCGCCGTGCTGCATGCGCAAGCCAAGAAGCCGCGCCTGCCGACTCGGCCTGCCGCGTTCAGCCAGAGCCCGCAGTTGCGCTTCATCGGTCACCCCGAGTTGCTGGCCAACGATCCCTTCATGCTGCCCTGGCTGGACAAGGTCGCCGGCTGGATCGAGCAGGGCCTGCGCCCTTATGTATTCGCCCATACTTCGGACAACCGTCTGGCGCCGGAGCTGGCGCGACGCTTTCATGAGCAACTGATGCAGCGCCTGCCCGGCTTGCCCGAGCTGCCGGTGCTGCAGATCGAGGCGGAACTGGAGCAGCTGGGCTTACTCTGATGGAGCATGGATATACTGATACGGATAATCGGCCGGTTGCTGTTGCTCTCCCTGTTGTTGGGCGCAGTACTGCTGGTGGCGCTGTGGCGTGGCTGGCTGGACGTGGCCCCGCGTTTCAACCCCTGGGCGCCGCTGGACGTGCGAGAGACGCCGAACCTGCTGACCTCCTTCAAGCTCTGGCGCCTGAGCGATGACCGCGAGCTGTGCGATCGTGCCCTGGCGACGTCCGGGCTGCGCTTCACCCGTCTGGCCGACAGCACGCCGCACCCGGGCTGCCCGGTAGAGAACGCCGTGCGCATCCAGGGTGCCAACGTCAGTCTGAGCAGCAGCTTCATGGCCACCTGTCCGCTGGCGGTGAGCTTCGCCCTGTTCGAACGACATGGCTTGCAGCCGGCTGCGCAGGCGGTGTTCGGTCAGCCAGTCAGTCGTGTCGAACATGTCGGCAGCTTCGCCTGTCGCAGCATTGCCGGTAGCCAGCGGCCCAGCCAGCATTCCTATGCCAATGCACTGGATGTGGTCGGTTTCCGGATGCGCGACGGCCAGCACATCAGCGTTCTGCGCGACTGGCCGGGGCAGGGCGACAAGGCGCACTTTCTGCGTCTGGTGCAGGAGGCGGCCTGTGACAGCTTCAACGTCACTCTTGGGCCGGAATACAACGCTGCCCACCGCGATCACTTTCACCTGGATATGGGCATGTGGCGGATGTGCCGTTAGTGGGGTAGGCCACCGATCAACTGTCGGTCGGCGGCTATACGCGGAGTGCGCCGTGCGCACCCTACCTGCATGCCGGCGTGGCGCGACTAGCGTTTGGCCAACAACAGGTCGGCCGCCTGTCCGCTGCGCCCGTCGGCGAATTCGAAGCGGCCCAGCTGCGCGATCTGATCATATGCACCCAGGGCGATGCTGACATCGCGGGCGCTCAGGTCGATGGCGCTGATCCCGGCGTGGCCGAGCGTCTGCAGCTGCTGGCGGCCCTGTGCGTCGAAACGCAGCAGGTGCAGTTGGTCGAACACGGCGTCGGCCGCATCGATACGCCCGTCACCGTTGTCGTCGAAGCGCGTCAGTTCGGCGAAGCCATTGGCTGCGCCATGCTGATCACCGAACAGTTCGCGGCCATCGTCGATGCGCCCGTTGCCGTTGCGGTCCAGCGCCAGCAGCGCATCGTCGCCGGTGGGTGCGCTGATCGCATCCAGGCGCCCGTCGGCATCCAGATCGAAGCGTACGGGGCGGCTCAGGCCACTGGTGGAAAAGCCGTTGCCGGCCAGGTCCAGCACCAGCGGGTCGACCTGCTGCGGGGGCTGTGCGCTGCTGACGTTAAGCTCCAGGCTGCGTTGGTCGATCACGGCCTCGCTGACCGCTACGGCATTGCTGGTGACGGCCGGTGGCGCGGTCGTCTGCCGCAGCTCGCGGGCGATCTCTCCGGGCTTTTGCTCGTCCTCTATGCCCAGCGTGCGGCGCAGAATCTGGTAATTGATGGAGTCGTGCGCCGCGCGGTCGAGCTCATCGTCCAGTGGGCGCGGGCTGGTGGCGGTGTTGCTTGGGCGTGGAGCGGAGAGGGCGTCGAACATGTTCACTCTCGATGCGGCTGTCGGCGGCCGGGTCTGGCAGAATGCCGCTTCTTCGATATCGGCCGCGTGGCCGGTGATTTGAGTGTTTTTTGAGCAGAACGAGCCAATGACCGACGAGCGGCACAACGCCAGCACCCGCATCCAAGCCTTGCATCCCCAGTACGCCGACGCAGCCGCCCGATGGGCGTCGCGTCTGGGCCTGACGCAGGAGGGGGAAACCGAGTTCGCCCTGCAACTAGGTGACGACGGGTTGCAACTGGTCGAGCTGGGCGACAAGGCGCCTGGCCCGGTCAGGGTGGATTTCGTCGAGGGCGCGGCGGCGCATCGACGCCAGTTCGGCGGTGGCAGCGGGCAGATGATCGCCAAGGCGGTCGGCGTGCAGTCGGGCGTTCGCCCACGGATTCTCGATGCGACGGCGGGGCTGGGGCGCGATGCCTTCGTACTGGCCAGCCTGGGTTGCGAGATGACCCTGATCGAGCGCCAGCCGCTGGTGGCGGCGTTGCTGGAAGATGGTCTACAGCGTGCTGCGCTGAACCTCGACGTGGCGCCCATCGTCGCGCGCATGCGCCTGCTCACGGGTAACGCCATCGAGCTGATGAGCAACTGGCAGGGCGAGGCGCCGCAGGTGATCTACCTCGACCCGATGTTTCCGCATCGCGACAAGAGCGCGCTGGTGAAGAAGGAAATGCGCCTGTTCCGGCCCTTCGTGGGTGATGACCTGGATGCACCGGCGCTGCTCGAAGCTGCGTTGGCGCTGGCCAGCCATCGGGTGGTGGTCAAGCGTCCGCGCAAGGCGCCGGCAATCGAAGGCAGCAAGCCGGGCTATGTGCTGGAAGGAAAGTCCAGCCGTTACGACATTTACCCGAAGAAGAAGCTGGAAGCCGGCGCCTAGGATTCAGGGCCGGTAAGCGCGTAGAAACAGCTGCACTGCGTCCTGTACATGATGCTCGGCGGCTTCGCCCTGCAGCGGTTCGCCACAACCGATCAGCAGGCGGAAATGCGCGCCACCCTTGAGCAGGCTGAAGAAGTGATCGGCGGCCAGGTGTGGATCGTTCAGGCGCAACAGGCCGCGTTGGCTGGCCTTGTGCAACAGCACTTCCATTTCGTCCTGTACCCGCTTGGGGCCGGCCTCGTAGAACATCTGCGACAGCTTCGAGCCCTGGCTGGCCAGGCTCACCATCATCCGGTGCATTTCCACTGACTCGCGGCTGTTGACCAGCGCCAGGAAGCCGCGCGCAATGCCCAGCAACTGGCTTTCCAGCGGCACTTTATCCGGTAGTTCGAACAGCAGTTCAGGGAGTTGCTCTTCGCACTTGGCCTTGATCGCCGCGGAGAACAGGGTCTCCTTGTCGGTGAAATGGCTGTACACGGTGAGCTTGGAGACGCCGGCTTCGGCTGCGATGGCATCCATGCTGCTGCCGTCGTAGCCATTACGCAGGAACAGGCTCTTGGCCGCCTCGAGAATGGCGCGGCGTTTGGCGGGATCCTTCGGACGACCGGGGCCGGAAGGTTGTAACAACTTGTCAGGCATTGGCGGATTTTAATACTGGACTGGCGAGTTTGCTATTTTTACTATACCCGGCAGTACAAATATTCCAAAGGGCATCTCAAGAAGCGTCGACGAAGTGGTCAGCGCAAGGCGAAAGCAGGCGAGGGTGCGCGTAAATGAGCATTCCTGGCCCGTTTAAATGCAGCGATGACGGCGCCGTTCGCGTTTGCAGGTAGCCCTAAACCTTCTCCGAAAGGTGTTTGACATGTCCCGCCATGTTCTTCTGCTCGCTGCTTCTCTGGGTCTCGTATTTCTGTTGTCTGCCTGCGGTAATGGCGAACAGATGGAGCAACCAATCCGTCCTGCCATGGTGGTGCACCCCCAGCCGGCTACCGCGCTGGTCGACAGTTATCCTGGCGAAGTGCGCGCCCGCCTGGAGCCGGAACTGGCGTTCCGCATCGCCGGCAAGGTGAGCAAGCGCATGGTCGACGTTGGCGACCGGGTGAAGAAGGATCAGGCGCTGGCCGAGCTGGATCCGCAGGACGTACGCCTGCAACTGGAAGCCACCCGTGCCCAGGTGGCGGCTGCCGACGCCAACCTGCAGACCGTTCGCGCCGAACGTGAGCGCTACAAGACGTTGCTCGAGCGCAACCTGGTCAGCCGCTCGCAGTTCGATAACGTCGAGAACCAGTATCGCGCCGGCCAGGCGCGCCTGAAGCAGGTCAAGGCCGAGTACGACGTGGCCCGCAACCAGACCGACTATGCCGTACTGCGCGCCTCCCAGGATGGCGTCATCGCGCGGCGCACGGTGGAGGTCGGGCAGGTGGTGGCGGCGGGGCAAACGGTCTTCACCCTGGCCGCCGATGGCGAGCGAGAGGTCTCGATCAGCCTGCCGGAACAGAGCTTCGGCCGTTTCGAGATCGGTCAGCCGGTCGAGGTGGAGCTCTGGTCGCAGCCTGATCTGCGTTTCCCCGGGCGTATTCGCGAGATGGCGCCGGCGGCCGATTCGCAGTCGCGCACCTTCGCTGCTCGCGTCGCCTTCACCGAAGGCAAGGTACCGGCCGAACTGGGGCAGAGCGCGCGCGTGTTCATCGCCAGCCAGGGCGACGTACCGCTGTCGGTGCCGCTGTCAGCGCTCAGTGCCGAGCGCGGGCAACCATTCGTCTGGGTCGTCGATTCCAAGGCATCCACGGTGCAGCGTCGCCCGGTGCGCGTCGGCCCCTACGGCGATAACCGCGTCCCCGTGCTGGAGGGGCTTGCCGCTTCCGACTGGGTGGTGGCTGCGGGTGTCCAGGTATTGCGTGAGGGGCTGCAGATACGTCCGGTGGATCGCGACAATCGCAATGTCGAACTGGCCGCCAAGGAGTAAGCCCGCATGAGCTTCAACCTGTCTGCCTGGGCGCTGCGTCACCGTCAGATCGTTCTGTACATCATGCTGCTGTTTGCGGTGGTGGGGGCGATTTCCTACACCAAGCTGGGGCAGAGCGAAGACCCGCCGTTCACCTTCAAGGCCATGGTGATTCGCACGATCTGGCCGGGCGCCACGGCGGAGGAAGTTTCCCGTCAGGTCACCGAACGCATCGAGAAGAAGCTGATGGAGACCGGCGAGTACGAGCGCATCACCAGTTTCTCCCGTCCGGGTGAATCCCAGGTCACCTTTATGGCGCGCGACTCCATGCACAGTGCGGAGATTCCGGACCTCTGGTACCAGGTGCGCAAGAAGATCAGCGATATCCGCCATACCCTGCCGCCAGGCATCCAGGGGCCATTCTTCAACGATGAATTCGGTACCACCTTCGGCAATATCTACGCACTGACCGGCAGCGGCTTCGACTACGCCGTGCTCAAGGACTACGCCGACCGCATCCAGCTGCAACTGCAGCGGGTCAAGGACGTCGGCAAGGTCGAGCTGGTCGGCTTGCAGGACGAGAAGATCTGGATCGAGCTGTCCAACACCAAGCTGGCCACGCTCGGTTTGCCGCTGTCGGCGGTGCAGCAGGCGCTGGAGGCGCAGAACGCGGTGGCCGCCGCCGGTTTCTTCGAAACCGCCAGCGAGCGTATCCAGCTGCGCGTGACCGGGCGTTTCGAGTCCGTGGATGAGATTCGCGAGTTCCCCATCCGCGTTGGCGGCCGCACGTTCCGCATCGCGGATGTCGCCGAGGTCAAGCGCGGCTTCAACGATCCGCCCGCGCCGCGCATGCGCTTCATGGGCGAGGACGCCCTTGGCATTGCCGTGTCGATGAAGGAGGGCGGTGACATTCTGGTGCTGGGCAAGGCGCTGGAAGAGGCCTTCGCCCGCCTGCAGCAGACGCTGCCGCTGGGCATGGAACTGCGCAAGGTGTCGGATCAACCGGCCGCGGTGAAGACCGGCGTGGGCGAGTTCGTCAAGGTGCTGGTGGAGGCCCTGGTGATCGTGCTGGCGGTCAGCTTCTTCTCCCTCGGGCTGCGCACGGGGCTGGTGGTGGCCCTGGTGATTCCGCTGGTACTGGCGATGACCTTCGCCGCCATGTATTACCTCGGCATCGGCCTGCACAAGATATCTCTCGGCGCACTGGTACTCGGCCTTGGCCTGCTGGTGGACGACGCGATCATTGCCGTGGAGATGATGGCGATCAAGATGGAGCAGGGCTACGACCGCCTCAAGGCGGCCAGTTTTGCCTGGACCAGCACGGCCTTCCCCATGCTCACCGGCACGCTGATCACTGCAGCCGGTTTCCTGCCCATCGCCACGGCGCAGTCCGGCACCGGCGAGTACACCCGCTCGATCTTCCAGGTGGTGGCGATCTCGCTGATCGCCTCATGGATCGCGGCGGTGATGTTCGTGCCTTACCTTGGCGACAGGCTGTTGCCTGACCTGGCCAAGCTGCACGCCGCCAAGCACGGTGGCAGCGATTCAGGTCACGACCCCTATTCGACGCCGTTCTATCGCCGCGTACGGGCCACGGTGCAATGGTGCGTGCGCCACCGCGGCACGGTGATCATGCTGACCATCGGCCTGTTCGTTGCGTCCTTGCTGCTGTTCCGTTTCGTGCCGCAGCAGTTCTTTCCGGCTTCTGGCCGTCTGGAGCTGATGGTCGACATCAAGCTGGAGGAGGGCGCTTCGCTGAGCGCCACCGAGGCGGAGGTGCATCGGCTGGAGAAGCTGCTCAAGGACCAGCCCGGTATCGACAACTACGTGGCCTACGTCGGGACGGGTTCGCCGCGTTTCTATCTGCCGCTGGATCAGCAATTGCCGGCGGCCAGCTTTGCCCAGTTCGTGGTCCTGGCTTCGAGCATCGAGGAGCGTGAACGCCTGCGTGGCTGGTTGATCCATGTGCTGAACGACCAGTTCCCGACCTTGCGCAGTCGTGTCAGCCGCCTGGAGAACGGGCCGCCCGTGGGTTACCCGATCCAGTTTCGTGTCAGCGGCGAGCACATCGAGGAGGTGCGTGCGCTGGCGCGTCAGGTGGCGGACAAGGTGCGTGAGAATCCGCATGTGGTGAACGTGCACCTGGACTGGGAAGAGCCGAGCAAGGTGGTGATCCTCAATATCGATCAGGATCGCGCCCGTGCTCTGGGTGTCAACACTGCCGAGCTGTCGCGCTTTTTGCAGGGTTCGCTGTCCGGTACCAGCGTCAGCCAGTACCGCGAGGGCAACGAGCTGATCGAGATTCTCCAGCGTGGTACGCCGCAGGAACGCAAGTCGCTGAGCCTGCTGCCGAGCCTGGCAGTGCCGACCGACAGTGGTCGCAGCGTAGCGCTGTCACAGGTGGCGACTCTGGAGTACGGCTTCGAGGAGGGCATCATCTGGCATCGCAATCGCCTGCCCAACGTTACCGTGCGTGCCGACATCTATGGCAAGCAGCAACCGGCGACCCTGACCAAGCAGATCCTGCCGACGCTGGAGCCGATCCGCGCCGAACTGCCAGCGGGGTATCTGCTGGAGGTCGGTGGCACGGTGGAAGATTCCCAGCGCGGACAGAAGTCGGTCAACGCCGGTGTCCCGCTGTTCATCGTGGTGGTGCTGACGCTGCTGATGCTGCAACTGAAAAGCTTCTCGCGCTCGGCGATGGTGTTTCTCACCGCGCCGTTGGGGCTGATCGGGGTGACCTTGTTCCTGCTGATCTTCCGCCAGCCATTCGGCTTCGTCGCCATGCTTGGCACCATTGCCCTGGCCGGGATGATCATGCGCAACTCGGTGATTCTGGTCGATCAGATCGAGCAGGACATCAGCCACGGCCTGGATCGCTGGAACTCGATCATCGAAGCCACCGTGCGTCGCTTCCGGCCCATCGTACTGACCGCCCTGGCGGCGGTGCTGGCGATGATTCCGCTGTCGCGCAGCGTGTTCTTCGGGCCGATGGCGGTAGCCATCATGGGCGGGCTGGTGGTGGCCACAGCGCTGACTTTGCTGTTCCTGCCGGCGCTGTATGCGGCCTGGTTCAGGGTCAAGGAAAGCGAAGCGCATTGAGTTGTGAGGCGCTTGAGTTGCGATTTGCCATCGCGGTTCAAACCCCTTCCACGCGCTTTGTGATAGCGATAAAAAACGGGAGCCAAGGGCTCCCGTTTTTTCGAGCGATGCGAACTTATTCGTCCATTTGCGACTGCAGGTAGTTCTGCAGGCCGACGGCTTCGATCAGGCTGAGCTGGGTTTCCAGCCAGTCGATGTGATCTTCCTCGGAGCAGAGAATTTCTTCCAGCAGTTCGCGGCTGGCGTAGTCACCGATGCTCTCGCAGTAGGCGATGGCAGCCTTGAGATCACCGTGTGCCTTGTGCTCGATCTTCAGGTCGCACTCGAGCATTTCCTTGGTGTTTTCACCGATCAGGATCTTGCCCAGGTCCTGCAGGTTCGGAATGCCCTCGAGGAACAGAATGCGCTTGATCAGCTTGTCGGCATGCTTCATCTCGTCGATGGACTCGTGGTACTCGTGCTCGCCGAGCTTCTTCAGGCCCCAGTCTTCGTACATGCGCGCATGCAGAAAGTACTGGTTGATGGCGACCAGTTCGTTACCAAGGATCTTGTTCAGATGTTGAATGACCTTCTTGTCGCCTTTCATGTTCGCTCCTGCTGTTTCAATGACCGTGTCGGGCATGAATTTTCGGCTTCGTTTTTCTTTATGTCAAACCTAAGTAGTTGAAACATAAGTGAAAATAAAATCGAATAAGAATGTTTTTATTCCGCATCATGGCGCCAAGTTATTGAATTGACGCAATAAAAAAGTTGCTGGAAGTTTGCTGATGACGCGATCGGGCAAATACCGGCGGTTTTTTATTTTTCTGTGCCCATAAAAAAGCCCCGCAACGCGGGGCATGGGGCACGCAGCATTCAGGCGGCATGAGCCGAATGCGGGTCGCGGCTGCGCAGATAGTCCTGCAGACGGGTTTGCTGCGCGGGCGTCATGAACAGGCCCAGCTTGCTGCGTCGCCAGAGAATGTCGGCGCTGCTGCGCGCCCATTCTTCGCGACGCAGGTAATCCACTTCGCGGGTGTAGAGCCCGGCACCCAGGTGTTCGCCAAGGTCGGTGAGGTTGTGCACGCCGTCGAGCAGGCGCCAGGTGCGGCTGCCATAGCTGGTGGCCCAGCGTCTGGCCAGGCTGCTGGGGAGCCAGCCGTGACGGTCGCAAAGGGCTTCGACCAGGGTGCTCTGGCTTTCCAGGTCCTCGCCGCCGGGTAGCGCTGCGCTGGCTGTCCAGCTCGGCCCCAGATCAGCGAAGTAGGGCGCCAGTTGCTGCATGGCAGACTCGGCGAGCTTGCGATAGGTGGTCAGCTTGCCGCCGAACACCGACAGCAGCGGTGCTTCGCCCGGCGCACCGGAGAGCGACAAGGTGTAGTCGCGGGTGATGGCCGAGGGTTCATCGGATTCGTCATCGCACAGCGGGCGTACGCCGGCGAAACTGTGCAGCACGTCGTCGCGGCTGAGCTGCTGCTTGAAGTGATCATTGACCACCTTGAGCAGGTAGTCGGTTTCCTCGGCGGTGATCGCCACTTGAGCGGGGTCGCCCTGATATTCACGGTCGGTGGTGCCGATCAGGGTGAAGCGCTCCAGGTAGGGGATGGCGAAGACGATGCGGCGGTCTTCGTTCTGCAGGATATAAGCCTGCTCACCCTCGTAGAGGCGCGGCACGACGATGTGGCTGCCTTGAATCAGGCGAATGCCGTAAGGCGATTGCTGCTTGAGGTCATCACGGATGAAGCGCGCGACCCAGGGGCCGGCGGCGTTGACCAGGGCGCGTGCGCGAATCGACAGCAGGCTGCCGTCGCTGCGCTCCAGGTGGATATGCCACAAGCCTTTGCTGCGCCGCGCACTGACGCAGCGCGTACGTGGGTGAATGTGCGCGCCATTTTCCCGGGCGGCCATGGCGTTGAGTACCACCAGGCGGGCGTCGTCCACCCAGCAGTCGGAATATTCGAAGCCGCGGCTGATTTCCGCTTTCAGCGGGCTGCCGGCGCCGAAACGCAGGCCGCGCGAGGCCGGCAGGCGCTTGCGTTTGCCCAGGTGGTCGTAAAGAAACAGTCCGGCGCGAATCATCCAGGCCGGGCGCAGGTGGGGCCGGTGCGGCAGGACGAAGCGCATCGGTTTGACGATGTGCGGTGCCTTGGCCAGCAGCACTTCGCGCTCGGCCAGGGCTTCACGCACCAGGCGAAATTCATGATGTTCCAGGTAGCGCAAACCGCCGTGAATCAGCTTGCTGCTGGCCGAGGAGGTGTGATTGGCCAGGTCGTCCTTTTCGCAAAGGAACACGGACAGGCCGCGACCGGCTGCATCGGCGGCGATGCCCGCACCGTTTATACCGCCGCCAACGACGGCGAGGTCATAGACTTCCGCAACGGGGCTGGCGAACTGGTCGTGGGGCATGTGGCACGCTCGGCTATTGGATTCGAATGTGTTTATGTTCACTTTCGAAAATATGCTAGACGAAGATGTGCAGCTTCGCTACCCCGGCGCGCGATTGCGCGCCGAGTGGTCGTGGCGAGAATTGGCTCAAAGCTGGCGCTGTGAGTAGGGTCAGACCAGGTCGAGCTGGACCTTGTGGCTGTGCAGCAGGCGGGTGATGGCTGCCGACGGGGCGCTATCGGTGAATACGCGATCGACCAGGGCGACGGAGCCCAGGCGCACCACGGCGTTGCGGCCGAACTTGCTGGAATCGACGGCAAGGAAAACCTGTCGGGAATTGTCGATGATGGCCTGGGAAACCCGCACTTCCTGGTAATCGAAGTCGAGCAGGCTGCCGTCGTCGTCTATGCCGCTGATGCCGACGATGGCGTAGTCGACCTTGAACTGCTGGATGAAATCCACCGCCGCCTGGCCGACGATGCCTCCGTCGCTGCGTACCGTGCCGCCGGCCACCAGCACCTCGAAGTCGGCCTTGGCGCTGAGTTGCGCGGCGACGTGCAGGTTGTTGGTGATGATCTTCAGGCCCTTGTGGTTCTGCAGTTCGCGGGCGATGGCTTCGGTGGTGGTGCCGATGTTGATGAACAGCGAAGCGTGGTCGGGAATCTGCGCCGCCACGGCCTCGGCGATGCGCTGTTTCTCCTCGCGCATCTGCCCGGCGCGCATGCCATAGGCCGTGTTCTGAATGCTCGAGGCTTCGCAGGCGGCGCCGCCATGGGTTCGACGCAACAGGCCATGATCGGCCAGTTGGTTGATGTCGCGGCGGATGGTCTGCGGGGTCACGGCGAAGGCTTGAGCCAACTCGTCGATGCTGACGTAGCCGCGTTCGCGGGCGAGGTTGAGAATGTCGTGCTGGCGCGGAGCGAGGTTCATGAGCGCTTCCTGTGATGGTCACTCATTATAGGATGTGGCGGTGGTGGATTTGGGCCTGCTACTGTAAGGCATCTTTCATTGTGTTTTCACATTCGAACATGACGCCAGCAATCGATCTGTTGAAAAAGGCCAAGGCCGAACACCGGGTGCACAGTTACCAGCACGATCCCAAGGCGCCGTCCTACGGGCTGGAGGCGGCGGAAAAACTCGGGCTGGCGCCCGAATGCGTGTTCAAGACCCTGCTCGCGACGACGGACAAGGGCGAGCTGCTGGTGGCCGTGGTGCCGGTGGTGGGCAGTCTTGATCTGAAGGCGCTGGCGGCAGCGGCGGGGGCGAAGAAGGCTGACATGGCCGACCCGAGCGCTGCGCAGCGCGCCACCGGTTATCTGGTCGGAGGCATCAGCCCGCTGGGGCAGAAGAAACGCCTGCGCACCTTCATCGACGAGAGTGCACGCCAGTATCCCAGCATTCACGTCAGCGGCGGCCGGCGCGGGCTGGAGCTGGAACTCTCGGCCGAAACCCTGGCGCAGCACACTCAAGGACAGTTCGCCGCTATCGGCAAGTCCTGAGCGCAGCAGTATGCTGCAGTCGAATACGCCCCTCTGCGGTCAACAGCCTGCTACCGATAACAACAAGGAATCTTGCATGAGCCAATACCTGCTAGCCATCGATCAGGGCACCACCAGCTCCCGCGCCATCATTTTCAGCGCCGAGGGATTGCCGGTTGCGCGAGCCCAGCAGGAGTTCAAGCAGTATTTCCCGCAGGATGGCTGGGTCGAGCACGACGGTGAAGAGATCTGGTCGTCCACGCTCAAGGTGTGCCGCGATGCCATTGCCAGCAGTGGCCTGCAGCCTGAGGCGATCGCCGCCATCGGCATCACCAATCAGCGTGAAACCACCCTGGTGTGGGACGCCGTCAGTGGCGCGCCCATTCATCCGGCCATCGTCTGGCAGGATCGCCGTACTGCCGATTATTGCGCCGGGCTCAAGGAGCAGGAGCACGAAGCGATGGTCTCGGCCAGGACCGGCCTGCTGATCGACCCGTATTTCTCCGCCACCAAGCTGCGCTGGATTCTGCAAAACGTGCCGGGTGCCCGTGAGCGTGCCGAGCGTGGCGAGCTGCGTTTCGGCACCGTCGACAGTTTTTTGCTGTGGCGCCTGACCGGCGGCAAGGTGCATCGCACCGATGCCAGCAACGCATCGCGCACGCTGATGTTCAACATCCATACCCAGCAGTGGGACGAAGAGCTGCTCAAGTTGTTCGAGATTCCCGCCAGCCTGCTGCCCGACGTGCTCGATTGCGCCGCCGATTTCGGTCACACCGACAGCGAGCTGCTCGGCGCCAGCATCCCGGTGCTGGGCATGGCGGGTGACCAGCAGGCAGCCCTGATCGGCCAGGCCTGCTTCGAGCCTGGTATGGTCAAGAGCACCTATGGCACTGGCTGTTTCATGATCCAGAACACCGGCGATCAGCCGGTGAGTTCGAAGAATCGCCTGTTGACCACGGTCGGTTATCGCCTCGATGGCAAGGTGACCTACGCGGTGGAGGGCAGCATCTTCGTCGCTGGCGCGGCGGTGCAGTGGCTGCGTGACGGCATCAAGCTGATCAGCCATGCGCGCGACAGCGAGGCGCTGGCCGAGGCGACCGGGGAGGCCTGCGGCGTCTATCTGGTGCCAGCCTTCACCGGGCTGGGCGCGCCGTATTGGGACCCCAAGGCGCGTGGTGCCATCTTCGGCCTGACCCGCGATACCGGGATCAAGGAAATCGTCACCGCCGGTCTGCAGTCGGTTTGCTACCAGACCTGCGACCTGCTCGAAGCCATGCGCCAGGATGGCGCGGCGGCGCCCAGCGCGCTGCGTGTCGACGGCGGCATGGTGGAGAACAACTGGGTCATGCAGTTTCTCGCCGATATTCTCGGGGTCAGTGTCGAGCGCCCTGAAGTCACCGAAACCACGGCGCTCGGTGTCGCCTACCTGGCAGGTCTGAAACTCGGTCTGTATCAGGACCTCAAGGCCATTGCCAGCCACTGGCATCGTCAGCAGCGCTTCGAGCCGCGGATGGACGAAGCGCATCGCCAGCGTCTCTACGCCGGATGGCTGGATGCAGTGAAGCGGGTGCGTAGCGAAGCGTGAGAAAACCGGCCCTGTTTAGCCAGGTCGGCGCTGCCGTGCTGCTGACGCTGCTGCTTTGCAGCGGCCTGGCGCGGGCTGAAAAGCTGGTGATCGCCGGTGACCTGTGGTGCCCGATCAACTGCGCCGTGGATGCACAGAAGCGCGGCATTTTCGTCGAACTGGCCGAGCAGATCTTTGCCGAGTCCGGTATCGAGGTTGAGTACCGCGTGATCAACTGGGCGCGCGCGGTGCACGACACCCGGCTCGGCAAGCTGGGGGCGGTGATCGGCGCCGGGGTGCAGGATGCGCCGGACTTCATCTTCACTCCCACGGCCCCCGGTATTTCGCGCATGTGCTTCTACGCCCTGCGCGGTGGAAGCTGGCGTTATCAGGGGTTGCAGTCGTTGCAGGCAGTGCGCCTCGGCGCGATCTACGGCTACAGCTACGGCGCCGACCTCGACCTGTATCTGAGCAATCATGATGACCCGGCTCAGGTGCAACTGATGACCGGTGACAGCGCGCTGCTCAGCAACCTGCGCAAGCTGCACCATGGACGTATCGATGCGTTGGTGGAAAATGCCTGGGTGATGCAGGCGCTACTCAGCGAGCGCTACCTGCATGGCGAGATCGTCGAAGTTGGCTGCCGTCAGCCGGACATTCCCATCTACCTGGCGTTCGCTCCCGGCCTGGCCGACAGCCCGCGTTATGCCCAACTGTTCGAGCAAGGACTGCAGCGCTTTCGCGAGGACGGGCGGATGGTGGAACTGTTGCGGCGCTACGGCCTGCGCTGAGGCGCACTGTTCGGGAAAAATACAGGCCCTCTGTACATGGCCCGTCTTCGCTGAACTGGGCATGCTTGGCTTTCCCCACCTTGGCCAGGAACGCCCCATGCCCCTCGAATTTCACCAGATCGATGCGTTCACCGATCAGCCCTTCGCCGGTAATCCGGCCATCGTCTATCGCCTCGAGCATTGGCTCGATGAGGCGCTGATGCAGCGCATCGCCGCCGAGCACAACCTGGCGGAGACGGCATTCGTGGTCAAGGAGGGTGGCGCCTGGCATATCCGCTGGTTCACGCCGGTCAGCGAGGTGCCGCTGTGCGGGCACGCTACCCTGGCAGCGGCCAAGGTGCTGTTCGACATCTATCAGGAACCCGCCGAGGTGCTGGATTTCACCTGCTTGTCCGGGGCGCTGCAGGTCACCCGCCAGGGAACGCGCCTGGAGCTGGATTTTCCGCTAAGGCGCGCACAAGTGGTCGCGCGCCCACTGCATGAGCAGGCCGAGCACGCGCTGGAGCGTCAGGTGGAGCAGGTGCTGGCACTGGGTAATGCCGATGGCAGTGTGCAGGAACTGATGGTGGTGCTGGGCTCCGAGGCTCAGCTGCGCGAGCTGAAGCCGAACCTGCCTGCACTGGCGACCTTGCCGGGGCTTGGCGTGCTGGTCACTGCCGCAGCAGAGCAGCATGACTTCGTCTCGCGCTATTTCGCGCCGAGCATCGGCATCGATGAAGACCCGGTCACCGGCTCGACCCACTGCATCCTGGTGCCTTACTGGGCCGAGCGTCTGGGGCGTACCACGCTCAACGCCTTCCAGTGCTCGGCACGTGGCGGTGAGCTGCTATGCCGGTTGGAGGGGGAGCGGGTGAAAATCGCTGGCCACGCGCGACACATCGCCAGTGGCCAGCTGATGCTCTGATCAGTCGCTGCTGACCCGGCGTACGCCGCCTGACTCGCTCAACTGCAATTGGGCGGCGACGCTGCCCAGGGCCGGGAAGGCCACCAGGTGGTCGGCGGCAATGCGGATGCCCACTTCGTCGCCCGGCTGGTGGTCGGCATGGCTGGGGAAGATCGATTCCAGCTGGCTGCCGGTGGGCAGCTGCAGGCGATAGAGGGTGGCGGCGCCGAGGAAGGTCTTGCCGACGATGCGCCCCTTCAGCGTGCTGCTCTCGTCCGGCACGATGTCGTCCGGGCGCAATAGCACATCCACCGCGCTGCCCTGTGCCCAGGTATAGGCACGGTTGCCGCGGATCACGCCGAGTTCGGTCTGCACCGTTTCCGGGGTGAGCAACTGGCCGCGGATGAAGTAGCCCTGGCCGATGAAGCTGGCGACGAAGGGCGTCAGCGGCTCGTGATAGAGATTGAACGGCGTGTCCCATTGCTCCAGGCGGCCATCCTTGAACACACCGACGTGGTCGCTGACCGCGAAGGCTTCTTCCTGATCATGGGTCACCAGGATGGCGCTGGTGCCGCGCATCTTGAGGATCTCGCGCACTTCATGGCTCAGGCGTCGACGCAGTTCGCCATCGAGGTTGGAGAAGGGTTCGTCGAGCAGCAGCAGTTTCGGCGCTGGTGCCAGGGCACGGGCCAGGGCCACGCGTTGCTGTTGGCCGCCGGACAGCTCGTGCGGGTAGCGTTTGGCCAGATGGCCGAGCTTGACCAGCTCCAGCAGCTCCTGGGTCGCGCGCTCGGCATTGCCCTGCTTGCGAATGCCGAAGGCGACGTTCTGCGCCACGCTCAGGTGGGGGAACAGGGCGTAGTCCTGAAACACCATGCCGATCTGGCGTTTCTCCGGTGCCAGGGTGAAGCCGGCGCGGGAGATGACGTCGCCATCGAGCACGATCTCGCCTTCGAGTACCGGCTCGAAGCCGGCGATGGCGCGTAACGTCGTGGTCTTGCCGCAGCCGGAGGGTCCAAGCAGGCAACCGATATCGCCAGCGTTGAGGTGCAGGTCGAGATCCTGCACCACCTTGTGCGCGTGGTAGCCGCAGTTCAGCCCGTTCAGCTGCAGCAGGGGTGGGTTCATGCGTGGTGGTACGCCGGATCGACCAGCATCTCCAGCAGCGCTTTCTGTGCGTGCAGACGGTTTTCGGCCTGACTCCAGGCGACCGAGCGGGGATCGTCGAGCAGGTCGACACTGATTTCCTCGCCGCGGTGGGCCGGCAGGCAGTGCATGAACAGCACGTCCTGGGCGGCTGCATCGAGCAGCTCACGGGTGACCTGGTAAGGACGGAACAGCGCCATGCGCTGCTCGGCTTCGTCTTCCTGGCCCATGGAGGCCCATACGTCGGTGCTGACCAGATGGGCGCCGGTCATCGCTTCACGCGGGTCACGCAATACCTGCACGCGATCACCGGCCAGGGCCAGGAAGCGCGCGTCCGGCTCGTAGCCTTCGGGGCAGGCGACTTTCAACTGGAAGTTGAACTGGATCGCCGCCTCGATGTAGGAGTTGCACATGTTGTTGCCGTCACCGATCCAGGCCACCGTCTTGCCGGCGATGTTGCCGCGGTGTTCGAGGAAGGTCTGCATGTCGGCAAGCAGCTGGCATGGATGCAGATCGTCGGACAGGCCGTTGATCACCGGCACCCTGGACTTGGCGGCGAACTCGGTGAGGTTGCTGTGGGCGAAGGTGCGGATCATCACCGCATCGAGCATGCTCGACATGACGATGGCGGCGTCGCTGATCGGCTCGCCTCGGCCCAGCTGGGTATCGCGCGGCGAGAGGAAGATGGCCTGGCCGCCGAGCTGGATCATGCCGGCTTCGAACGACAGGCGGGTACGGGTCGAGGCTTTCTCGAAGATCATGCCCAGTACGCGGTTCTTCAGCGGCTCGAACAGCACGCCGCGATTACGCAGATCCTTCAGCTCGATGCCTCGGCGGATCAGTCCCACCAGTTCGTCCGGTGTGTAATCCATCATCGAGAGAAAGTGTCTGACGCTCATCGTTAACTACCTTTATCACTACAGTTCGCAAGTCTGTGGCCGGTGACAAAACCGACAAAAACAGCAGAGCTTGCGGCAGGAGGCCGCAGGGTGCGACGAAACAGGGGAAGCCGCGATCCTATAAGGAAATGGCGAGACGACGCAAGTTACCGCCTGCGAGTGCGCAGAATCCTGTTTTACAAGCTTTTTTGCCAAAGCTTTGGCGCCAGCGATAGCGCAGACTTCAGCGCCTGGATCGGCACCCATGATGCCTGCCGATTCACGGGACGAACGCTGCTGGCGTCGCCCTCGGGCTCGGCCCATAGTTCATGACCTGCGACCTGACCGGTCGTCTCGGATCAGAACAAGAGGCCAGGCCATGACCAAGTCCCTCCATTACCGTGCATGCCATCTGTGCGAAGCCATCTGCGGCCTTGCCA
>Ga0208645_1001589_pt1 | contig 19515 bp, 26 predicted proteins | sample VirMetDEL_Sep_01_FD_184519 | JGI IMG/M metagenome (GOLD analysis project Ga0208645, IMG submission 184519) | Aqueous microbial communities from the Delaware River and Bay under freshwater to marine salinity gradient to study organic matter... | ecosystem: Environmental > Aquatic > Marine >... | reverse complement strand
ATGGGGATTAACCCGCTCGGCTCTCCCTGCCCGATAGATTCCTTTCCGGGGGGGGTGAGTGGCTCTTTTTGACCACCTTGGCTCTTTTTGCTCACGTCGCCGGCTCCCGCTCCCGATCGTCGCTGGCTCGCGATTCCGCCTCGCGTGTCGCGGGCTGCTTGAGTCGATGCGCATTTGTCGTATTTCCGCCGTAATATCCAATAGGGACAAATTTTGTTGTCCCTAATAATTGTTCTCCTCAGAAATAACCCGGGTCACTTTCACCGTCCCGATCTCGTCACCGATGCAGTTTGAATGCAAAATCAGCCTTTCGTCGGGGGCAGGATTCAATAGCACACGATTATGGAACCATGTGATTGCATCCTCATCGTCCCCGTGCATCGAGTCCTTATCGTATTCAATTTCGAGTTCTAACTTCAGTTTCATAACATAAAAGGCGAACAAATCGCTGGACTCAATCGGCTACCGCCGACGAGTCAGCTTGATCGTTCTGCTCAAGGTTTCGGTTGAGCCTTTCCAGTTCGCGGATGGTCGCGTCTGATTGGCGTATCGATCGTTCCGCGCATTCGTCGGAAAATAGGTCGGCGTAGATCGCGAGCGCTTTTCGAAGAGCGCCGCGGCCTTCGCCGTTGTCGATCTGCTCCGAAATGTCATTAACGATTGTAGCGGCAGCTTCCTTCTCCTCGTCTGTCCAGCGATCCGCCAAAGCAGAACAATTAGATGGACAACGACGCCGCATAGCGTCCTCTCCGAGTTTAGCGTCAATCTTGGCGGCGCGTGTCATCATTAGTCGTTATCCTGCCACGTTAGACTGGTGGCAGTCGTCGCAACAGAAATCCCATTCGTCGTCGCGCCATCTTCCGGCCTTTCGGCGGCAGTCGCAACAAAGCCCCTCTTTAGGGCGTGGCAATTCCATCCAATGTGACGGCTTACACCATTCGTAATGAAACTCAAACGTTCCATCGTTTCGCATCCGAGCCCGCTGAACACTCCATTTTTCCATGTCCAGCACGGCAACGGGCGTTCCGTCGCACGGAAGAGTTTCAATTGGCTTCCATGTCGGCGCGCTCATATCGATTTAAGCTCCCGTGTTTCGAACAGATCGCGAAGATCCGGCTCCTGTCGCTCAATCAGTCGCGCGTAGCGGCTGCTGTAGTTGTTGTTGAGTTTGACGTTCTCGCCACGCGTCTGGATGGCGTGATTCCAGCGGATGACCTCAAAAATCTGCTTCATCCCGATGCGTTTCCGGCCCAGTCCCTTTGCTTTGAGGGCCATGCTGACGATTTCTCGATAAACCCAAGGGTTTTGGGCGTGAAATCTATGAAACCGCTCCTCAATGCTCATTTTGCGCTCGTCTGCGGTCGGCGGCTCGACTCCTGCTCCGGTCACGTCGAGGCATGTTTGATGCGCGATCACTCGGGCACCTCCTCAACCTGAAAAGGATAGTTGTATGTGTGGTATTGCGCGGCGGCATCGGCCTTTTTCGCCGACTTGAAACGCCCTGCTCCGGGCATTTTCTCACCGCTGGGCAACTCCCATACGATCCGCCATTCAGGCTTTTTTTGCTTCTTTCGCTTTTTCATTGTCTTGGTTTCGTTTGGTTTTTGGTCGAATTAGGAGCCTGCCGAGGTTCGAATAAACGCCGCAGATCGCCGCCACCGGCTTTCACCCCGGTAACATGGTTTCTGTGTGTTTCCTCGACAGGCTCCAAAGATCCATCAACCCGCGTCAATGTCGCCGCCAGGCACCAACACGCCGCTTTGCGGTTTGTGGTTTGTGACGCGGATTGATGGGAAATTGTCATTGCTGTGCCTCGTTGATGCCCTGCTCCCGCTCCCACTCCTTGAACTGGCGCGTGCGCTGGATCTCGCGCCACACGTCCAGGAGCAGCAGTCCGGCGCCTAGGGCCGGTTCAGTGCGGCGGGCTCGGTCGCGGATCAACCACTTTTCGAATTGCGTCCGCTTGATGTCCGTTTGGAGGCGCGCATTGAGGCGTCGCAGCACGTCAGACGTTGCTCCTCTGACGGCCTTGCAGTAGTCAATCAGCGGATCGAGGGCGGCGAATGCGACGGCTCTTGTGCTTTCGTGTGTCATTGGTTGCGGGGCTTGCATGCGCAGACTCGCGGGTTGAAGGTCAAGTCTTCGGTGTCGAGGTTGGTTTTTGTCCATCCGAGGCAATCCGGGCAGATTTCCCCAGCGTCGATTTCTGGGCCGTAGTTGACGTCGGACGACATGCGGGCCGCGGCGATGATGATTGCGGCAAATCCTGCGGCGATCCCGAGCGCGATGGCGGCGATGACGATTGATGCGGTGAAGATGCTCATTTTGTTTCGATCTGGTTTAGGTGTGCATTTGCCGCTAATCTGCGGAGTTTGTCAACGACTTAAAAAACTAGGAACTTTCAAATCCATATTCGGATTGTAAGATTTATCCATTCGCGTCGCCCCTAGAATGTTTTGCGAATTCAATTTTGCCATGTGGTCAACCATCATTTTCGCCATGCGCTCTGAATCGGTTTCCTTTCGCTTTATGTTCGCCACAACCGCCCCTTCGGTCGTTGACGTCACGACGTAAACGTTGACGTCTGACTTCTGGCCAAATCTCCAGCAACGCCTGACGGCCTGATAAAACTGCTCGTAGCTGTCGCTTAATCCGGTGAAAGCCATGTGCGAGCAATGTTGCCAATTGAGGCCCCATCCTGCGATTGATGGCTTCGTGACAAGCACGCGAATCGATCCATTCGTGAATCCGAGCAATCGTTTTTCCTTCACCTCCTGCGGGTCGCTTCCTGTGACCTCAACAGCGTCGTCGATCGCCTTTTTAAGTGCTTCGCTTTCTGAATTCAAATCGCACCAAACGAGCCATGGCTTATCACTTTGGTTGACCATGTCGGCTACGGCATTCACTCTTTCCGCAACGCTCGATTTTCTTGCATCGCGCCTCTCTGCCATCGTTCGCGCTTCCAACGCGAACAACATTCCTGAGGCGTCCGGAGACGCGTCAACGGTCGTTTGCGATATGTGAAGGTTAGGGAGTAGGAAATCGCCGTTATCGTATCCAAGGTCAGATGGCTTCCTAATCATCACTGACCATTCGCAAAGCCATTTCCAAAACTCGGACTCGGCATGACCTTTCAATCGCCACTTTTGAGTTTCGCCGCCGTCGTGAACAAAGAAGTGACTCAGCATATCCGTTCGCGTCATAACGCCGAGAAATTCCGCATGGCTTCCAAGCTCCATGAAGTCATTTGGCGCGGGCGTAGCCGTTGCTGCGAGTCTGTATCGAATTGATCCCCAATCGTTGATCAACTGATTTCTGAATTTTCCAGTGTAGCTTTTCAGTATCGAAGACTCATCCAAAACAACGCCTTCAAAGTTCTCTGGGTCAAATCGATCAATCATTTCGTAATTTGTAACCGGGATCGGCGTCGTCCCGTCATCGGCGCGAAGATATTTGACGCCATCGATTCCGAACTTTTTTGACTCCCTGACCGTCTGCGCGGCCACGGCCAGCGGCGTGACGATCAACACGCGTCCGGGAACATGACGCGCCCACGTCAATTGCATTGGGGTTTTCCCCATGCCACAATCGGCAAAAATCGCCGCGCGGCCGCGCTTCAATGCCCACCGGACAATGTCCTGCTGGAAGTCGAACAGATCTCCGTTTAGTGATCCGTGATCGACCTCAATTCCAGTCGGCTTGTCGATCAGTCGCTTTCCGTCGATAAATTGTTTGTAATCGAGCGCGCTCATTTCGAATCTGCAATCAGAAGTTCTTGTTGCTGCTTCGCCGATTGAAGATTCAAAACCGCCTGATTGTAATAACTACCTTTCAACTCGACGCCGACGAATTTCCTCCCCTCTTGAAGCGCAACGAATCCCTCGCTTCCGATCCCCATGAACGGCGACAGCACAACATCGCCGCGGTTGCTCCATAGCAACATGCAACGCTCGATTACGTCCAATTGAAGCGGGGCAATGTGACGTTCGTCTTTCTCCTCTCGCGCTGATTTTTTCTGAAGCGTTCGGCTCGGGTTGATGTCCATCCAAACCGGCGAAGCGTAACGCTGCCAAAGATCGATCGAAAGCCGTCCCTCGCTCCGAAACGTCTCGTCGCCGGCCCACTTCCCAAGCTCACCTGATACAGGTTCAGGATTCTCTCCAGGCTTCCGAAACGTGCAAACGTAGTCCGGGATTCCTTGGCGCGACATGCACGAATCTTTCACGATCTGCTTGTGAAGCAACCCGAGAGCCTTCGTGCGCTGCATGGCTGTCACTGGATCTTTCCATATGCAAACCTCCGAATGATAGATCCAACCAGCCTCCTCGTGAGCCCGAATAACATCGCCTCGGAAGTCCTCGATTCCGATGAAACCATGTCGCGCCTTGCTTGTCGGGAGATTCATACAATGCACGCTGGTAAGTCTCCCCGGTTTCGTGAGCCGATACATCTGATCAATCAGAAAACGATAGTGTTCAAAAAACTCACTGTTGCTTGCACAGTTCCCCATATCACGTTCACTGTTTGAATACGTGTATAGACTCGCAAAGGGCGGTGAATATACGCTAAATCCGACGCTTTCGTCTGGAAGAGCCGGCAAAACTTCGACGCTGTCGCCGTTGATTGCCTGCCAGTCGGTTTCAGTCCTTTGATCGATGCATTTGATGTTCATTGGTTTTTTTTAGTCTGATGCTTGTTTGTGACAATGCCGTTAATCTGCGGAAGTTGTCAAATCATTTTCTCCCGATCCGATCCGGAACCCGTCCAGCCACCTCGCCGCCGGCGCGTCGTCGATGCTGGCTAGCACGGATTGCGCATCGCGCAGTGACCGCACGACCGCGACGACACCGCCGCAAGGATCGGATCGCAGGGCGTCGATGCAATCGCGTTGATCTTGTCTCAGCTTGCCGGTTTCTGTCTTGACCTCCAGCGCGACGAATCGGCCGCGGTAGGCAAACGTCAGGTCTGGCCATCCTTTGCGGATCGTGCTTTTGCGGTCCATCCTGGGGCGGCAGACGATGATACCGCGTCTCATTAGGTCGCGCTCTATGTCCTGCTGGATTGCGCGCTCTTCTCGTTGCTCGCGCTTCGCGTCTGCTTCGGCTTGCGTCAGTCCGGCGTTGCCGCTCGGGCGGTCGTCATGACGCATGCGGCGCAGCATGGCGTCGGGTAGGTTGTTTGGATCAATGCCCATTGTTCGCCGGCCTCTCGTTCCATTCCCCGACGTCGCAAAGCAGAGTCATATCAAATCCTACCGCCTTCATTCGCCGCGACAGCGCGGGGTGCTCGTGAATGAATTTGTGGCACTCGCGACAAACTGGGAGCCAGTATCGCTGATCGCGCAGCAACGCTCCGAGCCTCCCGCGTTGGTGGTGTATTTCGGTTGCGGGCGTCGGCACCTCCGCACGAGGCGGCGCACATGCGGCGCAGTGCGGATGCTGCTTCAAAAACGCGGCCGCCTCCTGAGCGTAGCGGCTTGCCTCGCGAGCTTTAGCTTTAGAGCGCGGGCGGATCGGCTTCGTGGATCGTGCAGGAGCGGACGCAGTGCGTGGTTGCCGCTCGATCTGGCATTGGACGCACACACGACCGGGAAACTTTTTGTTGCCGGCAGCGTCGATTGGCAACTTCTTGTTGCAGTGTCGGCAGCGTGGTGACTTGTCGAGTTGATTCATGGTGTGATTTTTGGAGCTTTGACTTCGGGTATTTTGAACGGCTGCCTCGCCTCGACGCTCAGTTCGAAGCGGCCCGTGCGCAGCAGAGACACTAGGCACGCATCGCGGAGCTTCCGTGCGTCGAGTGCCGCGCTCCACGCTGCGCGAATGTGCTTGCACTGGGCAAAGCCGCGGTTGATTCCGCGAACTAGATCGGGCTCCAAGCGGATTGTGAAGTGCGGGCAGTTGCATTTGCCGTTGGCGTCGTATTCCTCCAGGTCCACAAGGTAAGGGTCTTCGCCGCGCATCGATGAATCGACGTAGAAGCGCCATGCTTCGAAGTGCCGGACTTGGAGTGGTTCGGTCATGCGGCGCAGTTCTCAATGATAGCATTCAAAACCTTTTCTGGTGAATACCAGCAACACTTACCGAACTTCACAAATGGGATGATACCCTCGGCTTTCATTCGTTCAAATGTTCGCTTGCATGGTCGGGATTTCTCGTTTGGCCATACGCGCTCCATGCATTCCTCAAGGCCGACAAGCCCTATTATTGTTTTCCTTGCGTGCGGTTCCGTATTGCGATCTCTATGTTCTTTGCGTAACTCATCCGCTCTGTTGATTGCCATTTCTTTAATGCTATTCGCTGTCAACTCCGTTTGTTGATCGTTGAATTGGCTAGCCAAGGATTCCATTCCGTTAGCAATGCGTATCCAACCATTGCAATCCTCTATTGAATTGCATTCAAAAATAGCCTCCCGAGCCTCATTGTATTTCTCAATCAATTTTTGCGAACTGACATTTGCATGCAATAAATGGTTCATTGGTTTGGTCATTCTGGTTTCTCGATCACGTCGACAAACACATTGCGCCCGTTCGCCTTTCCGATGGCGTGGAAGATTTTCCCGACCGCGTCGTCAATTTCCTCAATGTCGATCGGCAACTCCTGCGGCTCGATCAACGCCCCGAGGATCGTCGTGTCTTCCATGTTCGACGCTCCGACAGTCGCCCCCGGTCCAATTGTAAGGTCCATCGTTTTCTGAAGCAGATCCACGAGCCACGGCGACCGGCTCCAGTTCTGGTCCGGCACGAATGGCAGCGATCCGTATTCACCGCCGTTGGCCGGCCGCGGGAGAATCAATCGCGTTTTTTTGCGGTCGCGCATACCGGCGAGTGCGGCGATCGTTTCGAGCGCGCGGAACGTTGCGCCGCGGCCTCCGATGACTTTGGCGTAGTCGGCTGGGTGAACCTCAATGACGAGGAGGGAAGAGCCTGGGGTTTCCTGCTCAGTGACTTTGCAGTCTTTTGGGTGCGCGCAAAACGCGGCAATCAGTGTTTTGATTAGGTCTTGTGTTTTCATGGTTTGATCTAACGCGGCGAACGTTAGGCTTTGGTCGTTGTTGTGTCAATTTCGAATCGGATTACGTCACATGATCCGAGGATGCGGCGCAGCATTGGCGCGCCACGATCAGCGGACAGTCGGCTTTTCAAAGTTTTGGCGTTGTCGTTGGTTGTGAATATCATCGGCATCTGCGAGCGCGTGCGCTGGTCAATCAGGCTTTCCATCGACTCCTCAGACGCCGGCGTTATCGTCCCCTTGCCAAGGTCGTCCATCACCCAAAGAGGCGCGACAGCCTGCCTGTGGAGCCAGTGCGCGAGCTTGTCCTGCGAGTCGGCCGCGTGCTTCGATGCCTCAAGCCGCCATTCAGGATGACGGCGGATGAAAAACTTTCTCCCGGCAAAATGCTCCCGCTTCAAAAGGTCGTAAAGAAAGCGTGTTTTGCAGCGTCCCGTTTTGCCTGCCAGTATCAGCCCGCGCTGACTGTCGAAACTCCAACGCAGAACCTCCGCGTGTTTCTTGGGGTCGCATCCTGCAAAGCTGTAATCAATTTCCTTGCGATACTCCTGAGGGCACATTCTTTCCCACTCGGCGGCAAGTGTGGATTCCCTCTCTGCGCGCGCTGCTGCCGCTCTGGCGCGTCTTGTGTCGTCGATGCGGGCAGCGTGGCAGGATTCGTGCGCCGTGGCCGTGTGGGCCAGTTTGCGGAGCGTAACGGCGAATGGTTGGCCGGCCGCGGGAACCTCGATCTGCATCGGCTCGCCACAGATCCGGCAGGCAACTTCGATGACCTCTGTTTTCATGTCGTCATACATGGGCGTGGCCTTTTCGGTTCACGTCGGCCATGAATTCGTCGAGATCCCAACCGCTGCCGTCGTTCTGCGCTGCGCGGTCTTCCGGTTTTGGGCTGGGCCATGTCGCCGGATCGTCGAGAAACCGTTCCTGGTTGAACCATGTGGCCGGATGCGGGACGTAGGTCATGCGGTCAATCGGGACGCCTGCCCATAGTGCGCCAAACTTTTGCGCCGCGGCCTCGACTGTAGCGGGATCGTTGTAGTGGCAGGCTTTGACGATGGCGCGGAGTGCTGCGGCTCGTCCGACTTTGCGCGGATATGAATCGTAGATTCGTTTGCATCTTACCGTCAGCGGTTTCGATTTCGACTCGGTTGAGGGTATATTATCCTTCTTACTATAATCCTTCTTACTACTATCTTTCTTACTAAGGCGCCGGTTTTCCACATGTGGTTTTCCCACTTCTGGTTTTTCCACATGTGGATTTTCGCCATCTGGTTTTTTTGGCAAAAAAGCGGGTTTATCAGCGACATGCCAAACCCATTCCGCAATTTTGCCATCCTCACTCTTGACCCGCTCCAGCCGCGCGTATCCGGCCGCTTGCAACTCTTTGAGCGCGGTCCTAACCGCTGTTTCGCCGTCCGTGCTGCGGTGAGCGATGTCGTTGACGCGCAGTTTCCACGACTCTGGCTTGCTCAACAGGTAGGCCAGTATTCCCTTTGCCTTCCAGCTCATTGAGTCGTCGTCGAGTAGCGTTTTTGGGACGCGTGCAAACGGGTCATTGATCTCCCGCGTGACTTGGATTCTCTGGTTTGTTTTGCTCATAGTCTTTGCTGTTTCCTAGTTTCCGCGCGCCTGCAATGCCTCCTCAGCCTCGATCAAAAACCGCGACTCGTCGCTCGGCTCCGGCCCGCGCCACGAGAACGGCCGCTTTCGGTTACGGGACGCGGACAGCACGAGGCGGTTCCGCGCTCGGGTCAGGCCGACGAAAAACAATCGTCGCTCCTCCTCGATGTTCACGTCTTTGCGGTTGCCGGGGAAAATGTGATCTTCCAACGCCGGCATGAAAACGGCGTCAAACTCTCGCCCCTTGGCCGCGTGGATCGTCGTGACAATGCCGCCGCGCTGCGGCTCCGCGTTCGCTGCTGCCGCGTTGTGCGTCATTGCAAGCGACAGTTCGGCGATTGTGGCGAGGTGCGGCAGATCGGCGATGCGCCGCTCGATCTCCTCGATTGACTCCATCGATACGCCGTAACGGGCAAGGTAGCCTGAAACGCCCTCTAAAGCGTTTTGATCGTCTGCAAGCCCTGTGTCCTCATTGATCGTTCGGAACGTCGCTGACGCGCTCTTTTTGGCCGATTGCGCCGCCTTGCTGCCCGCTGTCTCCACCAAAAAACGCATTGCCAGCGCGTCGTTGTGCGGATTGGCGAGAAACGCGACGATGGCGCGGGCCTTTTTCCAGTCCTCCGGAAGCCTCTCACGCTCCGGCTTGTGAACCTCGACACCGCACGCTTCCAGCACGGCCTCGGCGTCCTGCGCTAGTGCGTTCGTGCGACAGAGCACGGCCCAATCTTGCAACTGTTCATCCTTGATTCTCCGGGCGATCTCTCGCAACTCATCGTCAGGATACGTGGCGCGGAACGTCCCAATTGCTTCGGCAAGCTGCCGCTGCATTCCGAGCGCGGAACGTGTCGCCTTGTTGACGCGGTCGCGGTTGTGCTCGATGACGCGTTGAGCCAGTTCGCAGACCTCTGGAATTGACCTGTAGTTGTGTTCTAGGTCGATGCGTTCAATGGTCAGTTCGGCAGCGAGGCGGTTGATTCCGGCGACTGATCCGCCGCGGAATGAATAGATCGATTGGTCAGGGTCGCCGACAAATGTGCGTGAGTCGAATTCCAGCCGCTCGATGATTTCGAAATCGATAGGCGCGCAATCTTGCACCTCGTCAACCAGGATGTGACCAAGGCACATGTGCGACTCATTCAATTTCCCTGCGAGCTTGCAGGCCATGTGCAGGATGGCGTCAAATGTCAACATGCCCTCGGCGATCAACTGCCCGTAAAATCCCGCGACGACGACCTCTACTTTGTCCAACCTGCCTTGCCTCTCGACTGGTCCGCGCGCTATCGCCTCCTCAAGTTTTTTCCGTGATCCTTTCCAACCAAGATCCGAAACGACTTTGTCCAAGACTTGCGCCGCGTGCTCCTCATCTATCACGACGATGTCAGACGGTAGTCCAACCATCTCACCAAATTCCGTCAGCAACCGCAGGCAGAACCCGTGAAGCGTCCCGACGTAGCCAAGCCTCACGTTGTGGTATCTTTTCGGTCGTTCTTCCGCGACTCGCCGCTCGATCTCGCGGCCTGCCGCGTTGGTGAATGTGATTGCGCTGATCTCCAGCGGCTCGATTCCGCTTTCGATCATGTGCCGGATTCGGGCAACGAGAGTGCGGGTTTTTCCGGAGCCTGGGCCGGCGATGACTAACAGCCGGTCAGCGGTCGATGTAGCTGCGGCGAGTTGGTTTTGATTGAGTTCGTTCATGGTTTGCTTTGATAGGTTGAAGCCTCTCCGAGTTAATATTGACGCGCCCCGATTGTTGCAGTTGTAGTTGATGGGAGGGACGCGCCCCAAAGAACAGCCCGGAAAGGCTTCAAAGTGTTCAGTTCCAAACGGTAACAACTTTCACGTTCGCCTCGCCACAACCGACTGATTCCGACGCATCCGCCCCTATAAACTGGTCGATCTTGCCCGCGTCGATCAGCTCCCGCACGCGCAGCAGTAGTGCGCGCTTGGTGTCCGCGTCCAGTCGTCCGAGTTCGTCGACGATCGCGATGCGCGGGCCGTCGCTGGTCGTTGCGAGTGCGATGCAGACAGCGGCGTATGCAATCGCCAGTTCCGCGCCTGAGAATGTCGCGCTGCCGAGCCGCACAAAGTTGCGACCGCTCCACCTTCCAAGCTCTCCGTCGCAGACATTGAGTGGAGTTTCAAGCACGTCTGCGCAAAGAGCGTTTGCGCGTTTAGACAGTTCGTTTAGAGTCGCGTTGATGAACTCATCGCGGCACGTTTCGAGCTCGGCGAGAACCGCCTTGTGCGTCGCTTCTTCGGCTTTGGCTTTGTCGCGCGCGGCGATGGATTCTTCGACGGCTTGAAGTTTGGCGCGGGCTGCTATGCCTTTTTTTTCCTCGATGTCTTTTTCACCGATCGCGCCGTCAATCTCTTGGAGTTTTATGGTTTGCTCGCGATACTCGTAGTCTAACCGTTGGGTTCCTCCGTGAGCCTTCAACAGTTCGTCAACCTGCCGGTCAATGTCAGCGATTGTTTGCGCGTTCTCATCGAGTGCCGCGGCGGCGGCGAGCGCGTTGCGTAGCTCCTGCAACTGGTTGCGGCGGGCGGTGAGTTCGCGGCCGAATGCTTCGACTCGGCCGCGCTTGTCGGCTGCGTCCTTGTTGGCGTCGATCCGTTTTTGCAGGTCGTCGGCGCGCTCGGTCAGTGCCTCAGTCCGCATTGCGTGATTCGCTGACGCGCGGCTTGCTTCCTGCGCTTTTTCAAGGTCGCCTGATGCGTTTCCGATGTCTTCAAGCTCGGCGCGCCGATCGTCGCGTGTTGCGATAACTTCCGCGCGTTTGAGTGACAGTTTGCCGGTTTCCTCAAGTAGTCCCTCAAGCTTGAATTCCTCGTCGCTCAACTTGCCGTTGATGCCATCCTTGATGTTCTCGCGCCACCCTTCCGAGTCGGAGCCGCAATGCGGGCAACTCGGTTGCGCGTCGATCTCTGCAAGCTGAGTTTCATGCGCCGCGATGGCATCGGTGATCTGTCCGTGTCTGACCTCGTTCTTGTCGAGCCATCGATCAAGCGCGGCGATCTCCGATTCGCAATCACCTAACGCAGATTCCAGTTTCCTTGCGCGCTCGATGCGGTCGCGGATCTCGGCGAATGTTTCGTCGCTCGGCATCTCTGGAACGTCCTGGGCTTTCAGTTCCGCGATCTGGAGTCGCACGTTTTGGAGCGTTGCGACGTCGTGACCGTATTGCTGCGCTTGCGCGGCGAGTCCTAAGTCTTCGGATATTGCTCCGAGTATCTTGCCTTCGATCTCGGCCAAAACAGTTGCTAGTTCGTCGGCGGTTCCGTCAAACCCTACCTCCTGACGTTTGGCGGCGACCATCTCTTGCACGCCGTCGCCGTCGTGGACCTTGAGCCCAGCGCGGCGCACTTTCAACGCGGCGACCTGCTCCGTTACGGCGTCGATTGCATTCAGCGATTTCAAGACCGCCTCCCGCTCCTCCCGCAGCTTGCGCAACTCGACGCCGGCGCGGCTGGATACGTGGACGATGTCGCGCAACTCTGTGAGCGATTGCGCTGCACCCTCGTGGCGTTTGACTGCGGCAGCTGCCTCCTTACGCTCGGCGTCGATCGCTTTGATTGCGGCCTCAATGCCGTCAACCGGCTCTTGCCCGATCAACGCCTCATCTATGATCTGCTCGACGCACAGCAACACGTCTTTAACAACGTCAACGGGGTGATCGTCGGGCCGGATCTTTGCGACCGATTCCCGGAGTTCGTCGACATCAAACGCAATGTCGGGACAATGTCGCAGGATCATTTCACGGCGCGCTTTTGGGCTGGCATCGAAATACACAGACGCGTCTAGTGTGACGGCGTCTAGTGCGTTGTCCGTCGCGTCGAGCTTGATCGACTTGCCTTTCTGGGTCAGGCATCGGCGCCATTGTGAGGCGTCGTCCCATTCGATCCCGCATTCCATCTCTGATCCGCTGCTCAGCGAAAAAATGCCGGCGTTGGTTTTGGCGCAGCCTGGAATGTAGCCTGTCAAGGCAAACGTCGCCGCGTTCAGTCGGGCGGTTTTGCCTGTAAAATTGCGCCCTTGAAAAACGGTGATGTCGGCAACGTCTTCGGAGAATGTCAACCCCTTCATGTTGCGTGCTTCTATTTTGGTGATTCGTTTCATTTTGTTTTGTCTGTTTGGTTTGTTTGGCGCGCCGGTCTAGGACTGCGCCGGAATCGGCAACCGCGTCGCGCTCATCTCGTCAATGCCGCCGCGCCGGTCGGCGGCAATGAAGATCGTAGACGTGATCGCTTGAAACTGGTCAGGCGTCAGCGGTTGGCCATACGCCTCCGCATACCAGCGATCAACGTAGCGCGCGCCCTGCAATGCGCGGCACATGAGATTGGAAACCTTGGCCAACGTCTCGTCCACATTGCCCGCACTGCTGCTAGGCTGCGGGGCCTGCGACTGCGGCGGTTGCGGTGCCGCTTGATCGAATGCCGGCGGCTGATCCTGCGACGGGGCAGGGGCGTGCGGTTGCGCGGGCTGCGTGGGCGGATGGCCTCCTGCGGCGGGCTGTGCGTCGGTGATCTGAATTGTTGCAGTGTCGCGGGAGCCGAACGCTTGAAAAAAAACCAACTCGCCGACGTGGCCGTCAAACGCTTTCCCGCAGGCGTCGTTCTCGACGTTGTAAAGCCGGTTTGGCATGCCGTTTTGAAAATCCAGCGCGACCCATGGCGGTTTGCCATCGAATTTGCTCGGGGTGACGTTTGAGGCGACAACGGCGCGCGCCGGTCCGATGTTGACGAGTTCGGAGTGATAGAGTGTTTTACTCATAATCTGATCTGTTTTTCTGTTAGTGCGGTCCATTTGGCCCGCGTTCGGTTGCAATCTACCGCAAATGCGCGGGTATCGTCAAGCGGTTTATTCGCTCAAGATCAAATCCCCGAACAAGTCGAGGTTTTCGAAAATCCTTGAATGCTTGCGGAATGCCGGAAACTCAAACCCTGCCTTGCCGCCTACTTCAATCGCATTGTGATTTTTGACACGCATCGATTTGCCCGCGTAGCCAATGCTTCCCATGTCGCCCCACGCGTGAAACGCCAAGCACTTTGCAAACGTCACAGCAAGATCACCAGGCGCATGCCACACGTCGACGCGCTCCACCTCGGGCGGCATTGGCGCATTGGAATCCAGTGCGGGATTGATAAAAATCAGGCGGTCAAATATCGGCCTGATCCAAGCCGCATTGAGCAGCTTCCGGCAGCCGTCCGAATGCCCTAGCCCGATGATCCGAGCGGGCTCCGAGTCAAACCGCGCAGCATCCGTCGCCGTCTCGACGATCTCCCGCGCGCGCTGTTGGTTCCGGAAGCGTGATCGCGCCGCGGCCAGAAACTCGAAACCGCGGTCTGCCTCAATCATCGTCCAACCGCGCGCCTCTGCGTATGGTCGGAAGCGGTCGGTTGTGGCGGCGCCATTGTCGCGGACGTTGAATCCGTGAGCGGTGACGAGGATCGTTTTCATCGAGCCCGCGCCATACTGAGCTTGTGCGAGGCGACGAACGCGTCAAGGGCCGGCACGTCGCGCACGGTGACGGCGTTGTCAGAGACGAGTCCGGCATCCTGCGCTAGGTTCATGATCTCCTTGTCCGACAGTTCCCACTTCTTGGCAAGTTTTTGCAGGTCGTTCATTTGTGCTTTAGTCCTTCGATGTAGATTTCCAGGCGGTGGATGTCCTCGCGATTCTGACTTACGGAATCAATCAACCGCGTGTAGATGTCCTTGCAGAGAAAGCCAACGAGCGCAACCATTACAGTCGACAGCATGGCAACGGTTTGCCAGTTCGGCCGCGTGTCCTCGTTGGCTTTCCTGTCGTCCTTCACTCTTCCTCCGTTGCCGCCTGCTTCTTGAGTTTCTTGACCTCGGCTCTGCGCGCGTCCAGATCCTCAAGCACGGCGTCGTAATCCTCGGGCGTTGCGTTGCCCGCTGTGATCGCCTCGGCCGCGGCGGTCGCGCCTCCGGACACAGTGGCAAGGTATGCTTTGAGAGTGTCGGAAATCGGTTGTGCAATCGCGGAGATTGCATCGGGTTGCACTTCGCCGGCGTAATCGGTCAGACCTGTTTTAAGCCTGCCGCCCATCGAAGTGCGCCGATCCGTCGTGACGGCCGCGGCCTGCTGTTTGGACAAAAACGCGAGCGATCCGGATTTGCTCTCCGCTGTTTCGGCGTAACTGGTCGCGTTCGTCAGTGCGACTGTCACCTCGTTTGTTCGCCCGTCCGGCAGGATCTCACGATTCGTGGTCACGACGGAGCCGGTGCCGGTGCCGGATTCGTCGGTCGCGAACTGGACGTTGCGTGTTTCGCGCATCTTGCTTTTGGGATGCTGGCAACCTGCGATGATGGCCGCGACGGTGAGGAGTGCTAGTGTGATGATGGTTTGCTTTTTCATGGCTTGTTTGGGTTTGTTATGTCGCGTTTCGCTAACGCTAGGATCAGGTTTTTTTTTGACTTTCCGTTAAATCAGACTTGCTGATTGCAATCGTCAATTCATCAATTGATCTTGATAGCTTGTTGTTTGTTTCCGCGAATCTCTCGTGAGTTTCAGCGCGCTCTTTTTGCGACTCCTGCAAAACCTCACGAATGAATGTTGTATTGTCGGAGTTAAGTTTCGAAATTAGCCGTTCGCTGCGAGCGTCCTTGCGGTCGTTGATGCGCATAAACAAAACGATAACGACAAAGAGCGCGCCGGCCATGAGTCCAACCAGGCCAAATTGCCCCCATGTGTCAGCATCTGCAAAGCTTTCCATCATTGCTTGAGTTTGTTGACGACTTTGACGAGGTGGTAAGTGGTGGCCGATGTTGCGAAAAACATGCAAAACCGAATACTGGATTGCAAAGCTTGCGACCATTCATCGAGCCATCCGAAATGCGCCGCAATCGCAAAAATTAGCGTGCCTAAACCGATGACTGCCTCGCCGGCCAGTTGATAGCAAATCGCCTTTGAAACGTGCTCGGCGTCGTGCTTGGCTTTGATGCCGCCAAATACAAATGCTGCATACACTGACAAAATCACTGTCGCGATGCCGAGTGACATAATAATTAGCGTTATCATGGCGTTGCGTGTTAGCCGTCCTCGCGGCGTTGCTCAAAATACTCTACGTGTCGGCGATGCAATTCTGGTTTGTCCGTTGCCCATTCAAGAAGGCCAGTCGTCACGTTGCGATGCAAGTCTGTGCTCGGATCAAAGTCAACCAAGTATTGAGTGCGTTCCCGATATTGCCTGTTCTCCCTGTCTCCGTGCCATAGATGCGTAATACGCCCCTTAATGCACCCAACATCGCCGCGGACATAGCGCGCGACCGGTAACGCCCATCGTCGAAAATCGTCGGCGACCTTGTCGCAGTTAACCGCGCGCAGATACGGCGGCTCAAGCTGACCCATGAAAGCTGCGTGCGCGAGCGCGTCGCCGCCGCCGGTAATAAATTTCTCGTAGAGCCCAAAGAGGTCGAAAAACTCGCGATGCGCGGCCCATGCGCCCCCAGGCGGGTGATCTCCGAAATTGACTGGCAGTGTATTGAGTTGCGCCAGATGCGCGGCGACGCTAGTCCTTGTTTGGATCGGGCTTCCGTCGCGGTCGTTGTGCGTGATCTCGGAATACAATTGGACAACGGGCTTGTTCCGCAATGCTTCCTCGGCCTGCTCTCGCCAGTTTTGGTTTTGGAAGATCAGGTCGCAGTCAATCCATGCGATGGCGTCGAACTCGCGCGGGATAAATCCCCTGTCGCGGGCGGCGATGTTGAGCACGTTTTCTTTCAGCCAAAGCTTGTCCTTGGCTCTCATGTGCTTGACTTGATCCGACTGCGGCATGGTGAAACGTTGCCCTTTAAACGCAATCTCGACCGTGTAGAGCGGTGGCCATCCGTCCTTTTCAAACTGCTCTGCGAAGCGATCGTAATTCCGGCGAAGCGTTTCAAAGCCTGCCGGATTGTAGAAGCAGCACACCGCCGCTATGCGCGGCCGCGGCATCGGCTCCCATTGCGAATGCTTTGATTCTCCCGCACTCGCAGCCGATTTGATCGTGTAGCCAGCCGCGGCAAGCTCCGACATGATCCGCGCGGCCTTTGCCGGCTGGTCGCGGCACGGGTAGCAGCGGAAGCGCGCCGGATCAGGCGGCACTGTGTCAGACTTCCATGCTGTGCGCGTTTTGGTGTCGGCGACGATCATGGGTCATGAGTAGTTGCGGCCGTCTGCCAATAGGTCAATCGCGTTGGGTTCTATCACACGTTCCCACACTCCGATGTGATCGATACGGCCGTAAAAAGGATTGTTGTATCCGCCGACAAACGATGTTTGCCCTTGATTGTAGGTGCCGGGATTTTGCGCGGCGGTTTTTGTTAGCATGGTTCCTTTGTCAAGCTGGATAAAAACCACAGCTGCACCTGATCCAGATGTGTATGCTCCAAAGGCAACATGATACCAAGTATTCATGTTAATCAGCCCGCAATCTTTTTCGACCCATTGCGGCGTCGGAAATGAGTCGTCGTAGATTCCGAATTTCATCCGCTTTGGGTCGCCCGCTGTCGTGCAACTCTCCAACATTAACCGTGAGTTGACAGGATCGCCGCCAACCTCAGCCCCACTGCTATTCGTCCCTAAAATGTATTCCTCAGAATTCGTTGTGCCGTATGCGTAAAGCCAAAGGGCGATTGTCTTATCAACCACACCTCCAGAGCCATCCGCAAAACTGAAAATTCGCCCCGGTCCTGTCGTCGCCGGAGATGCGGTGTATACCGCGAACTGGTCCCCGTATGTCGCCCCGGCTCCAAACTCACGCGCGTCATCCATTTGACCCGTCGCTGTCGGGATGTTGCTTCCGCTCGTGACGGACATTGTATTGGTCCCTGTCACGTCGATCAGGTCGTCAGTCGCGCCGGATTCGTCGGCCTTGAACCATGCGACGTAATCCGCAAACTGGTTCCCATCCGCCGCCAAAAAAGCAGGATCAAGCAGGTTGAGGTGCGGTTTGTGAATCATGGCTTTAGACCTCCGTTACGAGGACCGCAATAACGCTTGCCGCCGTTGTCCCGTAGGCGGTGAGCGACAGTATCGACGTCGTGTTAGCGGACAAACTGCTCGGCGCAGTGTTGAGCCATGTCCAGCTCGGGAATGCAACCGTTCGCGCGCTCCCGTCCGTCGTGATCTTGAGCGTGACGGCCTTGCAAAAGTTCGCGGAGCTTGGCTGATTGCTCGCGGTAAACGTGGTGTTATCTGCGAGCGTCAGCGTCTGGTATTGTCCCGCGTCAAAATCAATGGCGATCGATGACGACGACGCAACCGGGATTAATGGCAACTCGTTGTCTGGGTATGCGTCCGACTTGTGAATCTCTCGGAATTCGCCGTCCGTCTCGTCGTAGACGTATTCCGCCCATCTGTAATAGTTGCCGGTCCCTCCGTCCACCTTCGGGAAGGTCGTCAGCAACGTGCCGCCCGTCGATGCGTCGTAAACCGTCACCGTCTCATCCATCGGCAACGAGGATTGAATCCGCACCTTGACGACGTCGCCGTCAAGCGAGTTTGTCGACACGAGAGACAGCGATGCCGTAAAGTCCCCGGTCGCGTAGTTGGCTCCGGTGTCGTCGATCTCCACAAATGCCGTATGGCAGCGAACACCGAGCGCGGGCGTTATGTTCGTGTTGCCCGCTCCTGTGATCGTGATTTGCTCGCTAGAATGACTTGGGTTGAAAACGGTTTTGAGCTTCCAAATCTTTTCGTTCGTCGAAGCTGCGTAATCGTTAGGCCGTATGATCTCGGGCGACGACTCCGCATCGGTTCCGCTCTCCAACTCGTAGACGTAAAGCTCGTTTGACACGTCGATCGCGACCTTGATGCCCGTTGCAATCGACGCCGTCTCAATGCCGTCCAGGTTCGTCGATCCGCCGCCAGTCAACCCTGTCACCAGCGATTTGTTGTGAACGTAGGCCGCGTCCGACTCAGTCTTGGTGTAGTAGCTCGGCAGATCCACCGGCGCAAGTGCGTCGTCCGCAATGACCTCGCCATGCACGACCGTCTTGCCTTGTAGCCGCGTAACACGGTTGCCGCTCGTGTCGGTGATCTCGACCTCAAGCCAAATGTCCGCGGTTTCCTCGCCGGCCAAGAAGTCGCGCAGCTCGTAGGTCGCGAAACTCACCTGAGATTGCCAGCCGTTCGTGATCGTCGACCACGTCTCCTTGAACACAACCGGCGATTGCGCAAGGTAGATTGATTGCACCTCTGCCGTGCTGCCATCGCCCGCGGTCAGCTCGGCGAACGCAACACCGGCGTTTGGCTCAAGCTCGTTGTCCGCAACCGCAAGCATGGCGTGCGCGCCCGTGCCGTCCCACGTCACCTTGAACGAGGGCCATGTCCCCTCAACCGTCACTGTGTCGGAAAACGGGCCAGCGTCGGAATTGAGTGCGTTGAGCGCGGTTTGCACGGTCGACGCGTTGGCATTGTAGGCAAGTGCGGTCGTGGTGTCGGTTCCGTCCGTCAGCTTGTAGGTTCCGCCTGTCGGTTCCGCTGCCTTGTTGCCGAGCGCGAACTTGACTGTCAGCGCACCGTTGCCGCTCTCGGAGTCAAAGCTTCCCTCGCCGTCGACCAAGTAGAGCTGAACCTGTTCCAAATCGCCGAGGCGAAATTGCGGCAACGGCGTCGGCGTCGGTGTGGTCTGGCTGCGGACGAATGCCGCTGACGGATCAACCGCGGCGGTGTTGATGTAAATGGATTTCATGGTCTATTTTCGGCAGACGGAAACGTAAATGGATACTGGCCCGAGCGATCCGTCCGCGTTCGTTGTGGCCGTGTTTTCAATCGTTATCTTGCCAGTGTGCGGGCCTACAATCAACTGTTCCCACGTCGTCGCGCCATCGTTTGACGCCAGCGTGTGAGTTGCGTTAACCGTGTGGAACTGAACGTTGAC
>Ga0208645_1001588_pt1 | contig 19523 bp, 31 predicted proteins | sample VirMetDEL_Sep_01_FD_184519 | JGI IMG/M metagenome (GOLD analysis project Ga0208645, IMG submission 184519) | Aqueous microbial communities from the Delaware River and Bay under freshwater to marine salinity gradient to study organic matter... | ecosystem: Environmental > Aquatic > Marine >... | reverse complement strand
AGGTGAGGGGCCCCCGCCGTCGCGGAAGCCCCTCTGAGTGATGCGGTCGGCTAACCCTCCGCCGCATCGACTGACCACGCGCCTTTCCACAAACACGCGGCCAGCAGTCGGTAGTCTACAGCCCTTGGATGCCCCTGGTCGCCAGCTCCAGGGCTGCATGGCGCACGAACTCGGCGCGGTTGTGGAACCCGAAGTGGGCCACGCCACGGTTCAGTTGGGCGTACTCTTCATCGGTCCAAGTGACCTTGGTCTGCTTGTTCCGCTTCAGGTGATCCGGTAGCCCAGGGTTGCCAAGCCCAGGACGCCAGCCGCCCCTCTTCTGGTATCGGGTGCGCCGTCGCTGAGTCATGAGAACAACCACTCCAGCAGCCAGATCGCAGGGAAGGCCAGCGCCGCCCAGAACAGGCAGCAGGTGAGGATTGCCTTGGGCGTCAGTCGCGCCCCCATGTAGAGATCTCGTTCGTTCATCGTTCGGATCGGCCAGCAGCCGCGCACAAGGTCCAACAGTAAAGCATCCCCACCACCACAATCAGGATGCCCACGATCACCGGGAGCCCCTCCGCTTACCGCGCCAAGCATGATAGGCACGCCGCAGGTTCTCCACGGCCAGCGTCTCGTCCGCACGCTGCCGCTGGGCAGGCCATAGGATCATCGGCGCAGTCCCCGGAGCGAAGCCCGGAACCTGGGTGCCATTGCGCCAAGCCTCTAGCCGACGCCTGCGCTTTTGCTCTGCTGTCTCAGGCATCTTGGCACCGCTCACGATACCGCTCGTCCAGATAGAGATGGTGCAGACGCTCCAACTCGTCGAGGTTCACCTGCATATCGCGGAGATACACATGGTCGCCCAGGTGACGGTCGAACAGCGACAGCATGAAGTCCAAGTCCTGCGCGCTACAGGTGAAGCGGCAGTTCGAGAACCGCACCAGCACGGGCAGCAGCCGCGTCTCATTGTGCAGCGCCAGGACGCGGGCCTCATGCTCGCGCACGAATCCGTAGTTCCGCTCAATAGAGCGCACCACTAGGGTCAGGTCAGTCATGGGGGGAGAGGGGGTTAGGGGGTTAGTCGAGGTCGAAGAAGCTAAACGGGAACCCGCAGGACGGGCAGGACGGGGGGGCATCCCCGCTTGAGGACCCGCAGCCGCAGCCGCAGGCCCAGCCGAGAGGGGGGGTCATTTCTGCAACTTCTTCAGCAGCCGCAGGATCGCCAGCATGGTCTCCGCGAGATCGGAGTCCTCGGGTTCGTCGGGTTCGTCGGGTTCGTCGGACTCCTCGGACTCCTCGGACTCTTCCATCGTCTCGCCATCGTCGTCCCTCACGATCTTCCAGCCGTCTGCGAACTTGGCCCCGGTGAAGTCAGCTCCTTCGAGTTGGGCACCTTCAAGGCAGGCGAAGAAGAGGTTGGCTCCGCGCAGATCCGCTCCGCGAAGGTCGGCAGATTCCAAGTAGGCCCACCTCAAGTCAGCCCCGCGCAGGTTGGCTCCGCGAAGGCAGGCCATCTGGAAATGGGCGCTTTCAAGGTCGGCACCAGCAAGTTGGGCGTCTCGCAGGTCGGCCCCAAACAGGTTGGCCTTTTTCCCCTCTGGGCTCCCATACTCCAGCCACATAGCGTGCGCCTCTAGGATCCGGTTCAGGTCTCCAATGTTCATCACTTCACCCCCTCGATCTTCCGGGTCCACGCGGTCACATTCTTCAGCCAATGCTTGTTGAGCCCGGTCGGATCATTGTCCGCACCTACCGGGCAGTAGCGCCGGGCCAGGGACTCCAAGAAGTCCCCCTTCTTCCCGGCCTTGGTCCAGCGGTCATAGTGCTTCTGCACCGTGGCCGCGCACCAGCCCGCTTGAGTCCGGTACGACTTGCCCAGGGCCTTAGGGTGCAACACCCCGTACTCGCGCCCCGCGCGTCCGTTCTCGGCGTGTCGGATAGCAGCCACAATCGGGGCCAGCTTGGCCCGTAGCTCCGGGCGGATATTGACGCGCACCGCGTCCTCGAACTGGGCGGCGTGGGCCGCGCCGTCCTTGCGCTTGATCGCGTCGGAGGCATTGTCCGCCAGCACCGGGGACGCGAGGGCGAGGAGGGTTAGGAGGAGGCGGATCACGGCTGCACCTCCAGCAACTCAGCTAGAGCATCCTCGCGCACTAGCTTTCCGCGCATGTCCTCGACCCAAGCATCGGCCCAGGAGCGCCGAGGGATACGATCTCTCTTGGCGTGCCGCGCGAGGTTGCGTATCGCTTCCTCGACGGTATGGCCGGGCGAGTAGATCCCCATGCCTCCTGTGGCGAGGTAGGCGCGGAAGCGCGGGTCCTCCACCGGGGGCAGGCAGCGGCAGGGCTTCATCGCTTCACCTCCTCGGCATCGGGGCGCACAAATCGCGGGGCCATAGGATGCGAGGTTGGGTCATGCTCGCACCCGCCAGCGCGGGCGATCTCTTGCATGATCTCGGACATGGTGAGGTCGGAGCCCCACTCGCGCATGGTGTCGAGGCGCTCTTGGATTCGAGCGGCTTCCTCGGGGGTTAGGTCGTCGGGAGTATCGAGGTGGATCATCGGAAAGGTCTCAGGGTTAGGGTCAAGCGCGGGTCCAGTCCCGCAGGGCGAGCATGAACTCGCAGTTGTTACAGGTGAGGGCCGTCCAGTCGAGGTGATACACGCGGGCAACCGCGCCACACTCGGAGCATCGGATCAGGATCCCCTCCGCAGGTACACTAGCGCCAGCGCCCAGCGCCTCCCCGTTCGGGGAAGCCTCCCAGGTGCGCCCGCCGTGGCGGTCGATCAGCCGCTCTAGCTTCCCCGCGAGCTTGGCCTCCGTCTCAGGGTCACCCTTCCCCAGCGCCGCCAGCAGCAGCGCGTCCGAGGCGTCCGAGAGGAGACGGAGGAGGTCCGGGTGGAGCGTGGGGGTGAGGGTCACGGCTGCACCTCCTCGGTGTGGCTGGAGGTGGCTGCTGCTAGGTGGACGCCGACGCGGATCGGGTTCTCGGCCAGGAACTGATCGAGCAAGGGGCCGATGCGCTCGTCTTCTCGGCTCTCGTCTTGGAGCCAGCTCTCGATGAGCGCGGCGAGCCGCAGATTGCGAAGTCGGTTGCTGGTGGCGGGGTCGGTGTTGGTGGTACTCACGGCTTCACCTCCCCCCCGGCGGTCATGAGGGCACGCTTAGAACGCGCCCCATGGGGGCGGATCAGGATAGACCTAGCACCCGCTCGCGCATTGCCAGCGCACAGCCCGCAATCGATGCACGCTATCCCCTTGGCATCCGCGAGGCATTCGATGGCGTCGCCGGGGGCATCCGTAGGATCGGACGCGAGCCCGAAGTACCGCCAACCCAGCGCCGTGGCAGCCATGCGGTCCGCGACCGTATCCGTTGAGGCCATGAGGATATCGGCATACTCCGGCGCGCAGGTCCGCCATTGGTGCGTGTAACCCGTCCAGACCCGCGCAGTATCCGTAAGGGCGCGCAGCACCTGCAGGGGGAGCATGGCGGGATCCCCGTAGGATCCGAGGCGCACCGCCTTTCCCGCTACCAGACGGCGCACGACCTCCAGGTCCGCCCGGGGATAGGATCCCCGCAGGTAGGCTCGCGATTGTGAGAGGGGAGCCTGCCCGAGGTTCACATAGCACCCGCCGCCGGTCGCCCACCGCAGGGGACAATCCCCGCAGATGCTACGGTCCGCACCGGCTCGGGACGCCTCCATGGCGTCCATATCCGCCCGCAGGATGGAAACCTGCAGCATCGGGCCCGTCTTGCGATTGGAGCTTGGGGACACTAGCCCGGAGAGAACCGCCACAATCGGCGCCCCGTCGATGGGGCTGGGTCCTTCCCAGACCACGACCGTATTCGGGCGCGCCGTGCGGGGAGGAGCGGAGGGGAGGAGCGCGATAGCGTCGCGCAGGATGGTCTCGGGGTTAGTCGGTTGCATCGTGGAAAGGGGTTAGGGTCTAGGGTTAGTGCCCGTCCGTGGGCCTAGGGGCTCCATCCTCGCAGGAGCCGACGCCTAGCGTGGGGCTAGGTGCGGGGAGGTCCGCTCCCCTTCGGGTCACTCGACGCCCTCCCGGGAGCTACTGGCCCTCCCCACAGAGGTTCAATTCGTGCAGGGCCGCATGGAGCAGGTCCCATTCGCATCCGCAGCGGGAAGGCTCCTCGAATCGGCCTAGTTCGAGGATGTAGCTCTCCATGCTGGCCCGCTGGACTCCCGCCCCCAGCGGGAGGAACCGCTCTGGAACGATCCCCCAGATGGAATCAACCTCGGTCCACTCGTCGAATGGGCACGCTCGCACCTGCGCGACGAATCCCCAAGCACCGTAGTCCTCCACGCGCCGGGCTTCTTCCTTCTCCATTCGTGCGAGGGCTCGCAGGTTGGCTCCCGGCTCGCCCCGGAAGCCCTCCCAATCGGTGCAATCGGAGAAGTCCAGATCCGGGCAGGCGAGGATTCGCACGCGGCCCGCCTCGCGCTCGGCCTCCCAAGCGTTCCAGAGTTCAACCCATTTGCGGATCATGCGCGGTCGGACCCCCCGGGAACGGGCATCGGTGTAGTCGGTTCTAGTTAGCATCGGTGGAAAGGGGCTAGGGTTAGGTGGGGGGGGAAGGGTTCAGGCTTCGTCGGACTCAAGGGGCCAGAATCCGAAGTCCGTCCCGTCCCCCTCAAGGGTTCCGAAGTAGGTCCCCTCAGGGGCGGACTCCTCCAGTTTCTCCCTCACGTCCTCCAGCACATAGCCGCAATCCTCCGTCTCCCACCATTCGGCGTCCTCATCCTCAAGGGCGTAGGACGGGATCGGGGGATGCCCGGATCCGAGCGTGAGTTGATCGTAGGCCGCAGGGTTGACGGTGCGGAGGGCGTCGAGGAAGGCCGGGATGAGATCCTGGGGACGGTGGGTGCCGTGGGAAATGGTGCCGTGGAGCATGGTGGAAAGGGGCAAGGGGTGGAAAGGGGTCAGGGGTCAGGGGTCAGGAAAGGTAGGTTCCGCAGACGACAGACTCCCCATCGTCCGTGAGGCGAATCACCACGCCGCTGAAGTAGCTGTCGCCGTGGTAGCCGTCCCAGCCCGAAAGGGACTCGGGGGCGCGGCTGAAGTCTTCCAGGGAGTACCAGACTCCCCGGTACTTGAAGAACGAGCCGCTATCGGCGGGGTCGGTCCAATCGAACTCGGACGCGAGGATGGGGGCCGGAACCTCGAAGCGGGAAACGATCGGACGGGCTTGGCCGTTGGACTTGATCTGGAGCATGGGGTGGAAAGTGTGAAGGGTGGAAAGGGGCGAACCCGGTTGGGCTCGCTTCACGGGTTCTATCGTAGCATCTACGGGTCCGTCTGCACCTCCAAACCCTAGAATCTTTGGCAGAATCTACGGGGATGCGGAAGCCTAGGGAGGACAAGGGGTTACGCGCGGGGATGGGGAGGGGAGGATGCTGGGGTCCCGGGATGAGGGGGGATGGGAGGGGGATGGGGCCGTCAAGTGTGCGGATGCGCTCACTCGCGCTGCAAGCCGCTTGTAAGAGCAAGCCGCTTGTACCTGCAAGCTACTTGCACCTAGCGTCGAGCCTGGGACCCCTAGCTATAGAGCCTCCGCACCCCTCGAATCCGCCCCAGCCTCCCCGTGTCGCATAATATCTCATACGTTGCGCAGGGATCGGCCCCCCAGCCCCCTAGAACGGGGGTCGGCCTCGAACCTCCGCGCATCGGGCATCCCTTGCCCTCGATGATGTGCGGAGCGGGCGAGAGGGAGAGGGAGGGAGGGAGGCTAGGGAGGCGCGAGCTGGCGCGCGAGAGAGGGGGGGAGAGGCGCGCGAGAGATGCGGCCGGGCCCCCCCCACCCCCACCCCCACCTGCCGATCGCGCGCGGCTCGGGTCCCATATATATATACGCCCCCACACACCGCCCCATCACACCCCCACCCATTACACTCCGCTTACAATCCCCCACAGCCCCCCAGAGCCCTTCTCGAAGCTCCCCCCTCTCCTGGCTCGCCTTGCTCCCCTGCGTCCCTCAGACGGCTTCCCAGAGCCCCTGTGAGACTTGTTGAGTTCGAGACTTCCCTGGGTCCCCCCCCTCGCTCCCTGAGAGCCTGTTCGGTGTGGTGTTCGGTAGTGTTCGGTTGAGCAGAGCTTGGCTGGTTACCCCTACCCCCCACCCCCGGGCCCTACCCCTCTTGTGTGTTTGGTAGCGGGTCCCATACGGTTCCCCCCGTTGCATTTGCATTGCAAACGAGCTGCACTTGCATTGCAATTGCATTGCACTTGCACGGTCTAAGAAGCGAAAACCCCATTTGAAGGGCCTAGGAAGGGGTTGTAGGCTTTGTGGGCTGGGGCGTCCGAAGAGCGTGCGAGTTCTCGTCTCCCTATACTGACCTGACCTTGACCACTAACACGGGCCTTGCCCCTGGTCCGGGGCGCTCCAGCACCTCCCTTGCTTGGCCTCGGGGTCTGGTGGGAGTGTGAGTTGTGTAAGGGAGCGTGGTTCTAGGGCCCTGGAAGGGGGTTACCTAGATTTCTGGCGTTTAGTGCTTTTGACGCCCCCCCGGCTCGCGTGGTAAGGGTAGCAGGCAACAACGGGGAGTTTCTGCTGCGAGTGACTTCGTTTGCCGTGTCTTGTGTGGCTTCAGGCAGCAGAGGGGGGTGTCGCGGGGGCGACACCGTGAGTTCCTTCGGAACTCATTTTTGGGGCTCCGCGAGTGTGTGCTCTACAGCTCGTTGAAGGCCCAGACGATGAGCTTGCCTTCTCCGGTGAGCGTGAGGTGACCTTGTTCGGCGGAGAGGTCGCGGAAGTCAGCGACCCAGTCGCGTGCGATCCAGGCGGCGACGACGGATCGAGGGATGATGCCGTTAGGGCCGTCGTAGAGGTTTGGGTTTTGCCGCTCGCGCAGGTCGTAGTGCAAAGCGTATTCGATGGGAAGGCCCGACCAGGCTTCAGAGAGCCGGGTCATGAGGACTGCGGTGATGTCCTTGCTTGGCTGGACCATCGAGTGAGAGGGCATTTAGGGGGGTCAGAAACCCACCCAAACCACCCGGGCACCCTAGCATGTGATTTGGCGATCTGGCAATCTGGGGGCATGAAGATCGACCCGAACGGTCCTCGTCCGCGCAAGGCTGTGCATCGTCGAGCTTGGCTGCGTGCTAGGGCAGAGATGCTGAAGCAGGAGGCTATGGCTGCGAAGGTGCAGGCAGAGGCTCTGGTGCAGCAGGCGGAGCGGATTGAGGCTCAGGTGGCGGAAGAGGAGGCGACTCCTCGTGACATGCGCCTGGAGGAAGAGGCGCCGGAAGGGACTCTGTTTGAGGCCCCGTGGCCGGAGGAGTAGTGTGGGCGCTGCGGAGAAGCTGACGCCGGGGAAGGCCTGGGCGCAGTTGCAGAAGAACGGATTGCAGGTGACCAAGCCCGGCAAGCGAGGCCCGTCGCTCATCACGGCGCTCAAGAGGTATCTGGCGGACAACCCGGAGTACCTAGAGCAGATCGTGATGGGGATGGTCCACAAGGCCCGTATGGGCGACCACAAGGTGCTTGAGATGATCTGGGACCGTATCGACGGTGCTGTCGTGAAGAAGGCTCAGATCGAGACGGAGCACCATGTGAAGCGTTACGGGTTTGCGGAGCCTCGGCTGGTGGAGCCTGAGGTGCTTGAGATCGAGGGTCCTGAGGAGGACGAGTCGTGATCCCGCTGGCGGGTTACCAGACGCTGCTGGCGGGGGTCCAAGGGGGCTACCTGCCGCGTGGTAAGTCGCTGAAGGAACTGATGGGGATTGCCCTCGGGCAGTTCGAGCAGGACAAGCAGGAGTTCGCGCAGGAGCAGCGGGCCACGGGCGAGGCTGGTGAGGTGAGCTACGCCTATACCGACCCCTTCTTCGAGGAGACGAACCTTGAGGAGGAGGAGACGGCTGCGGACCAGCCCGGCTTCGCACCTCGTCTGCCTGGAATGCGCGGGATCATGGCGCAGTTCAACGCTGCGGGCTTGGGCGCCCCGCCCACCGACAATGCACCGTCTGAGTTTGAGACTTGGATGGCAACTAAGTACGGCGGTCAGTCCGCCTGAGAGAGAGGAGAGACCATGCCGAAAGTCGGAAAGAAGAAGTTCCCGTACACCGCCGCTGGGATGAAGGCCGCCAAGAAGGCGTCCAAGAAGACCGGCAAGAAGGTCATGGGCATGTCCTCCGGGGCTGCCCGTGGCACCGCTGCCCGCCGTAAGAAGGCGTCCAAGGCGGCCCGCATTCGCGGTGCCCGCATGGGCTACGGTCGCTGATGCCCCAGCTTGCGGTAGCGCACACACCATTTGCTCAGCAAGTGGTGACTCAGCCTGTGGTGGTGGGAATCACCCGGCACAGCATCGGGCGGCGCGTCGTCCGTCACGGCGTGGTCAACGCTTTGGTGGTGGCTGGAGAGAAGCACCGCCTAGAGACCCGCACGGCCAGCGCGCTTTCCGTATCCCAGGCGACCCCGGAGCCCACCCTCCGAGTAAGCCAGCCGCAGGTGTCTGGAAACATGGCGGCCAGCGATGTGTCGCGCGGCCTTGTGCAGAGCGCCACAGCGGTTTCCGCGCCCCCGATAAGTGGTGGCCCTGCTCGTCATACCCTTGGGGGGGAGGGCGCGTAGGGCCGCCACACCTTCTGCTATGGACATCCAAGAAGTCACCGAAGGCAATGATGTGTGGTTCGTGGCGCGCCTGCTGCGCCCCGACAATGTGATCCTGAGCCGGGACGCGATTGCGGGCTCTGGCGGGTCCAACACCGACGCCTTTCAGGTCCGCGTCTACGATGTGACGAAGGACTCGCTGGGGACCGGGGCGAATGGGCGGCAGGTCCACACCGAAGATGTCGCGGATGACGCGCTGACGAGCATCCTGCTGACCGCGACGACCTCTGCCTCTCTGACGAACGATGGATATTGGAACGGTGTGGATGATGTCGGCTACAACTTCATCTACCAGCTTGCCTTCGACTCCTCCAAGTACGAGGCGGGTCACCGCTACGCGGCTGAGTTCGCGTTTGAGACGACGAGCTACGGCACGATTCGCTGGGCTCAGGCGTTCTATGTGAGGTCTCTGCTCTCGACATGAGCGAGTCGGGCGAGGTTGTCCATGAGTACACGCCCTTCGGGGCGGCGCGTGAGCTTTGGTCGCTCATGCCGAACGAGCTATTGCTCGAAGGGCCTGCGGGTACTGGTAAGTCCAGGGCGCTGCTTGAGTGGATCAACTACCTCTGCGAGCGGTACGCGGGCATCCGCGTGCTGATGCTGCGCCAGACGCGGGAGTCGCTGACGGAATCGGTGCTGGTCGAGTGGGAAAACGAGGTCTTGTGGCCTGGGCACCCGGCGATCCACGGCACAGCGGGCCGGAACACGCGGCAGAACTACCACTACCCCAACGGCTCGCATGTCGTTGTGGGCGGTCTGGACAAGCCCGCTAAGACTTTCTCGACGCAGTACGATGTGATCTGCGTCTTTGAGGCCCGCGAGATCACGGCGGACACTTGGGAATGGCTCGCTCGCGCGAACCGTAACTTCAAGATGCCGTGGCAGATGCGGATTGCGGACACCAACCCCGCAGGCGAGTTCCATTGGCTGAACACTCACTTCCCTCAAGGGTTCCGGGAGGTGCCGGAGAGGCACCGCTGCGACAAGCGGATCCGGCTACTGTCTCGACACGAAGACAACCCGGCGTACTTCGATCACAAGAAGGGCACTTGGACCAAGAATGGCGAGTCATATGTGCTCGGCATCCTGGCAAAGTTGACCGGAGCGCGTCGCGCGAACTTGTACGAGGGCAAGTGGGCGAGCGAGGAGGGCATCATCTTCGAGGAATGGGACCCGGCGGTCCACATGATCGACCCCGAGGATATGCCGGAGCCCAAGTGGTACTTTGGAGCCTACGATAAAGGTCTGAGGCACCCCGGCTGCTTCCAGGTATGGGCGGTGAACGACGACCGCATGTATCGGGTGCTGGAGATCTACAAGACCGGCGAGACCAGCGACTGGTGGGCAGAGCAGGTCATGGTGGCGAACGAGGACTACCCGCTGTCCGCGCTCGTTTGCGACCCGAGTGAGCCGGAGTACATCAAGATCTTCAACGACCGGCTGGGATCTGCGCGTGGCCGCGACGGCAACCGCATCGCCCGGAAGGCGAAGAACCCCATCAAGACCGGCATCGACATGGTGCGGTGGGGTTTGAGCAAGGTCGATCACGGCCCGCGCATCTACATCGTGCGTGGAAGCGCGATTGTGCAGGACAAGGCGCGTCTCGACGCGAAGAAGCCGACCTGCCTAGAGGAAGAGATCCCGAGCTTTGTGTGGGCGCGCAGTCGTGACGGCGCCCCGGTGAAGGAGCGCCCCGATCCGACCTGCTCCGATCACGCGATGGACTGCCTGCGCTACGCGGCGATGTTCATGTGGAACCGTGACATGAGCATGGAGATCCACATCCCCGAATACCCCGAAGGAAGCCTTGGCGACATGCTGGGCCACGCCGAGGTCCACCTAGAGGCTTATAGCTGATGCTGAACACCAATCCGTCCAACCTCATGGCCGAGATCGACGCGGCTATCGCGTTCCGCGATCAGCACCTCGAAGGCTATGAGGAGAAGGTCGCCCGCTACCACGGGCCGTTCTACAACCGTCGTGGTGACTTCACGGCGGAGTACAGCCCGGAGAACACCTACTACGAGTACATCTCGTTGATGGTGCCCCGGCTGGTGTACGACAACCCGCGCGTACAGGTGCAGACGCGGCGCCCCGGCGCGCAGAGGGATGTGGCGATTGCGCTACGCCACGGCCTCAACCGCTGGGCACGGGACTTCCAGTTGCGGAAGGTCCTGACCGAGCTTGCCACCGACATGCTGCTGGGCTTCGGCGTGTGCCTTGTGCGGCCTGACCACCGCAAAGGCCAGGAGATGCCGCCGAGCACGGACAGCCCCACGGCTACCGGTGACACGGCGTGGCCGACTTGCGAGCGTATTGCGCCGCGCCGGTTCTTCATGGACCCGCAGGCCGAGCGGTGGGAGGACTGCCGCTTCTACGGCCACATGTGGCGCATCGACAAGGACGACCTCGAAGACCTTGCGCGCTCCGGTAAGGACCAGGGCTGGAACCTTGAGGCCATTGAGGAACTGAACTCCAGCCAGAACCCGAACCAGAAGTACGGCTACGGCCACAAGGGCGGGCCTGACCGGGACGAGATCTATTGCTACGAGATCTTTGTTCCTGAGATCAAGCTGGACGACGCACCGAGCGAGAAGGCTGGGTTCCACGGCGCGATCTACACGATTGGCTGTAACCAGCCCCTGGGCAGCGCGGACGACGACGCGAAGGCGTCCCTGATCCGCGAGCCGCGTCCGTTCTACGGGCCGCGCACGGGGCCCTACATCCTGTTCGGTGCGTACAAGGTGCCGGACAACCCGTACCCGCTGGCGCCGCTTACGGCGGTCGAGGCGCAGGTGCGTGAGTTGAACGACCAAGTGCTCGCGGCTTCGTCCAGCATGATGAAGCACAAGCGCATCGTGGGTGTGAACGACCCGCGCACGGCGCAGCTTGTGAAGAATGTCGAGCACGACTATGTGGCCGTGGTGCCGTTCGAGGACGGCAAGGCGCTGGTGCAGGAGTTTGTCATGGGCGGACAAACGGACCAGCAGGCCAACTGGATCGCCACCTGTCGCAACCGCGCAGACAGAGTGTTGGGCATGGATGAGGCTTTGCGTGGTGCCGTCTCTGGCACCGGTACAGCCACCGAGCACAGCATTGCGTCGGAAGCGGCCAGCACCCGCATCGCATTCATCAAACAGAACTTCACAAGTGCGACCGTGCGGCTGCTGAACGGGGTGGCGTTCTACCTGTATCACGACGACGACATCGTGTTCCCGATTGGCGTCGAGGCGGCGCGCGAGCTTGGCCTTGGCGATCAGGATGTCCTGATGTTCCAGGGCGGTGGTCATGAGGGCAGCGACTACAGCTTCGAGGACTTGGAGCTGGAGATCGAGCCTTACAGCATGGAGCGTGCGTCGGAGGGCCTTGCCCAGAAGCGTGCGCTTGAGATGCACAGCATGATCCTGAACAGCCTGCAACTGATGCAGGTCTTCCCCGACTACCCGTGGAAGGACCACTTCAACAAGATCGGCAACGCGATGAACGCGCCCGACATGGCGGAGTTGGTCGATCAGGAGCTGCTGAACCGTCTTGCTCAGGACCTCTCGGCCCAGCGCCAGATGGACACGATGGCTGCGGCGCAGTCGATGGAGCCGCGTCTGAAGAAGGATGTCGGCCCGAACGGCGTGACCCGTGGTGCGCCGAGCAAGCGCGTGCCGATGGCGATGCAGGAGATCGGCTCGATCATGCAGCAGATGATGCAGCAGGCACCCGCAGGCGCGCCCCAAGGCGTGCAAGGCCCCAACTCCGCGATGTGATGCCTACGCCGAAGAAAGACAGCCGACTCACCCGCGCGGGCGTGTCTGGCTACAACAAGCCGAAGCGAACGCCTGGGCACCCCAAGAAGAGTCACATCGTCGTGGCTAAGGAGGGGAGCAAGGTCAAGACGATCCGCTTCGGTGAGAAGGGCGCGAAGACCGCAGGCAAGCCGAAGCCCGGCGAGTCTGCTGCCATGAAGGCCAAGCGCAAGTCGTTCAAGGCACGCCACGCCAAGAACATCGCCAAGGGAAAGATGTCCGCCGCCTACTGGGCCGACCGAGTCAAGTGGTAACCATGTCCGTCAAGATTGACTTGAACACCATCATGACTGGGCTGGTACTCGGCCTTGTCACATGGATCTTCACGACCGTCCAGCGCGTGGACAAGCAGATCGCGCTGGCTGGTTACCGGGTGGACGCCTTAGCTGCGAGCACCTTTGACCCCGACTGTCCCTATTGCAACCACGCGCTACATGGACAAATCGAGCGGTAAGAGCCGGGTCAACGAGGCGGGGAACTACACCCGCCCCACCATGCGGAAGCGCCTGTTCGAGCGCATCAAGGCTGGCGGCAAGGGCGGCAAGCCGGGCCAATGGTCGGCGCGCAAGAGTCAGATGCTGGCCCAGCAATACAAAAGAGCTGGCGGAGGCTACAGAGACTGATGCCCCTGAAGAAGTCGCAAAAGTCCCTGAAGAACTGGACGGCGGAGAAGTGGCGGACCAAGTCCGGCAAGCCCTCGACCCAAGGCTCGAAGGCAACCGGGGAGCGTTACATGCCCTCCAAGGCGATTGCAAGCCTCTCAGCGGGGGAGTACGCTGCCACTACGAGGGCAAAGCGGAAGGCGACGAAGGCGGGGAAACAGGTCGCCCGCAACACCAAGAAGGCCGCTGCGGCTACCCGTGCGGCCCGCATCAACCCAGGTAAGAAGCGCGCAAAGCGCAAGGCAAAATGAGCAAGCGATTCGGAATCATCGTCAAGAAGACGCCCAACTTCGCCAGCAACCAACTGCCCCGGAACTGGAAGCACCACAAGGGCCAGTTCGACAAGGACGGTCGCCCGGTGTTCACCAACCGCCGGGAGATCGAGAACAGCATGGCCCGTGCGCGTGACAAAGAGGGCATCACCATCGAATACGACCAACTCTGATGACTGACATCACCCCCCAAGAGACTGTGGCGGCAGAGCCCGCCGTTGCGCCTGAGCCCCAACCTCAGGCCAAGTCGCCCGTGGACGAGCGTGAGGATGCGTACCTCATGCAGATCGACGGGGACGACCCCGATGTGACCAACGAGCCGACTGAGGAGATCCAGACCTCCGAAGCCGCTCCTGAGGCCGAGGCCGCCGTCGGGGACGACGCCGAGCCCGCCACCGAAGAACAAGCCAGCAACATCGACACGGATGAGCTGGCTGATGCCTGGAGCGTCCTCCGACGCGACGGGTTTAGCAAGGATGACCTCGCCGCCCTGAGCGACGACGCCGTCCTGCGTCTGGCTGCCCATCGCAAGAAGGTGCAGACCGACATCGACAGGAAGCTCTCTGAGTCCAAGACAAAGGACGAGGAGGCTGCCCAGCAGAGCCCCAAGGAGCCCAGCGAGCCGCAACAAGCAGAGGCCGCGCAGGGACAACCCGTTGAGGACAACCTGCTGCAAGCAGCCAAGTCGTTTGCCGACCATGTCGGGCTGGACGAAGAGGGTGCCCAAATCCTGGCTAAGTCCTACGAGGCGTTGCTTCAGCCGTTCCAGCAGCAGATCGCTGCGATGCAACAGCAGATGGCAGCGGCTCAACTGGAGTCAGCCAGGGCTCGACTTGCGAGTGACTACCCGCAGGTCGCGGACACCAAGAGCAAGGAATGGGATCGTGTGGTCGCGCGCATGAATCGCATGTTCACCAGCGGCGAGTCCTACGACACGGTAGAGGCTCTCATGGAGGATGCGATTGCGTTCGAGTTCCGAGACCAGATCCGGGCCGAGGCAGAGTCCGCAAAAACCAACCTTCGTAACCTTCGTAAGAATGGCGCACCGTCCAGGCCGACCGGAGCTACGCCGCCCGAGCCGGGTATCAGCAGCGATGAGATGGAGGACAGGATCCTCGAACTCCTCGAAAGCGATGCCCCGGATCGGGTGCAACGGGCACGGCTCCTGAGCGGGCGCTAGGGCATCTCACTAGGAGAAAGAGATGGCTTCTGCACTTAGCACCTTTACTGACTTCATTGACACCACCGGCCCGTCGTTCCTGACGAGCGCCGAAGATGTGGTGAACGAGGCCTGCAAGAACAACTACTTGCTGCGCCGCTTCCTTCGTGGGCAAGGTCCCTCCGAGACCGTTCAGGGTGGTTCCTCTATCAAGGACACCATCATGTTCGACGAGGAGAGCACCTTCCAATACTACGAGCCGAACCAGACCTTCACCTGGGAGAACCCCCAGGTCGTCGAGAACTGGGAGATCCAATGGCGCTTCTGTGTGGACCACATGGCCTACACCGACGCCGAAGTGGAACTCAATGTCGGCACCGGCATGTCCCGCGCTGCGCGTCACACCGCCTACAAGCGGCTGAAGCGCATCAAGGAGCAGCGCCTCTGGACCTCGATCCTGAACGGCATGGAGGACGCTCTGTTCGCTGTTCCGTCCAACAGCGCGATGGAGGCCACCACCGGCACCCGCCCCTACAGCATCCCGGCCTTCCTCAACGAGGAGACCAACGGTCTGTACAGCGGCTTCACCAGCGTCCAGGGTCTTGCCCCGGCGACCTACTCCAAGTGGGTTCCGCAGCAGAAGACCTACGGCTCGACCGATGTTGACAACGCTGACAACATCATCAGCAAGATGGACGAGCTGTTCCTCGATGTGCAGTTCACCCCGCCGCCCAGCCACCAAGAGTATTTCGATGACCCGTCGCTGAACGCGATGTTCATTGCCTGCTCGAAGGCCGGTCAGCGCATCTACACGCAGCTTCTGCGCTCCAGCCAGGACACCTTCGTCACGGCCTCGCGTCAGGATCCCGCCTACCAGTCGCCCAAGTACGCTGGCATCGACCTCGTCCACGCTCCCAAGCTGGATGAGTACACCGGCTACGACGGCGGCGACGGCACCGAGCTTGGCGCGACCAAGCAGGGTCCCCGCTACTACTTCATCAACGGCAACTACATGAAGTTCGTCTTCCACACGACGCGCTACATGTACCAGCACCCCGCGATGCGTCACCCCAACCAGCCCTTCACCACCATCGTTCCGGTGGATAGCTGGTACAACTTCGTCTGCCGGTCGCGTCAGCGTCAGGGCATCCTTTCGCCGTTCGCTAGCGAGTACACCGCCTGATCTTTAGGAGGACACACCAATGGCTAGTTTCTTTGGAATCGCCAAGCCCGGAGCGAAGGGCATCGACATTCGCACCCACACCGTCACCCTGAAGGCTCATGCGGCCATCACCAAGGGTCAGGTCGTGGCCGTGTCGCGGACCATCACGGACCTCAGCCCCGAGGGAACCGTGGTGGTGTTCGACACGACTGCCGCCCCCGGTACTGGTGCTGATGGCGTTGACGACATCAAGTGCGGCATCTTCGTGTGCGCGCTTGAGAATGTCGCCAGCGGCGCGGAAGGCAAGTTCGCCCTCTCGGGCATCGTGGACGCCGAGTACGACGGTGACACCACCGCTGTCGGTGACGCTCTCGCCGCGACCGCTGCCAGCCTCGCGCTGGATGTGGCCGCTAACGGCGAGAAGGTCATCGCTTACGCCCTTGAGGCTGGCGATGACGGCGATGTGAAGAAGGTCCTGTTCGACGGCCTCAACGGCTTCTCGGGCAACCAGGACGCCTGATCTGAGCTAGAAACGGCGCGGGGGCTTCGGCTCCCGCGCCACACCCCACCTGCTGCAAATGGCACACGCACTCATCATCACGGCGTCCCCGAGCGGGGGTCTTACCTACGGCGACAACGATGTCGTGCAAGTTCTCGACGGCCATGTGAACCCCGGAGGCGCGGTGACTGGCGCTGACAGCGGGTTCCGGTTCGTGTACTGCTCCGACAAGGATCACGATGACCCCGATGTGCAGGCGCTGATGGCGCCGTGGGAGGGCGACCTGATCGACCCGGACGACCCGGATCAGGGCCGTGTGCAGCTTGGGAAGCGGCGCTACACGGTGACGCTGGCGGACGCGGCGCACCTGACTTGGGTGGACGCGGACAGCGCGGAGGCCGCTGCGATCACGAAGACCTGGGCTGAGATTCAGGCGCTCACCGGAGACAAAGCGGCGGTCTGATGGTCACGGTCATCACGAAGACGATTGGGTCCGGTAAGGACTACGCTTCGTTCACGCTGGCCGAAGCTGATGTGGAGAACATCGGCACCTCGGCTGACCTCGTTGCGAACGATGAGGCGATTGTCTTCGAGGCTGACGCGGGGACCTACTCGGAGAGCGTCACCTTCCAGAGCACGCTGACCACGGACGCTACGCGGAATGTGACCTACAAGCCTGCCGCTGGGTCAGAGCATGGCGGCGTGTTTGGCGCTGGGGTTCATTTCAATGGGGCAAGTACTGTATTGACTGTCCGTGACAACAATACGGCCCTTTTGAATTTGTCTGTATACACCACAAGCAATGATGGCATCTATGTATATACCGCTGACGGAGTTCTGGTGTCTGGCTGTATGGGTTCCGCCAGCAACCGCCCATTCTTCATTGAGGACAGCGGGTCAGCAAGCAATCCTATTATAATTCAGAATTGTGTGTCTATGGACCGCATTACAAACGGCTTTGCCTTCCGGTTGTATTGCAATGCGGGCGATGTCCATGCAGGGATTTATAACTGCACGGCATTAAGCGCAACCAACGCCGCATATCACAATGTCGGCTCCGGTGACTTGTACTTGGACCTCGTGAACTGCCTGTCATTGGGCACTTCCGCTTGGGTCAATATAGGCGGCGGAGCTTTAACGCTAACTGGCTCCAACAACTTCGGCGGCTCGACCAACCCGTTCCCGGTAGCCACCCAGGGCTCGCCGTACCCAATCACCGCCTCAACCGCCTACGACCCAGGCGCAGGCGACTTCGCGCTGTATGTGGGCAAGAACGGGGCTCTGCTCGACTCGCCCAACAACGATGTGATCGACGGCGGCGTGGGCCCGTCCGTGAACAGCGATGTGCCGACGACGGACATCCTGGGCAACGCGCGGTCGGGCGCTACGGCGAACCCTGGGGCGTTCGAGGTGCCTCAGGCGACGGCGACCCTGACCCGAACCATCGGCCCCGTTGGGCGTGACTACGCCACCTTCACCTTGGCCGAGGCGGATGTGGACAACATCCCGACCAGCACGGACTTGGTGAATGAGAACGAGGCCATCGTGTTCGAGGCTGATGCCGCGACCTACGCGGAGAGCGTGAACTTCTCTAGCACGCTGACGACAGACGCCACGCGGAATGTGACCTACAAGCCCGCGGCTGGATCCGAGCATGGCGGCGTGTTCGGAGCGGGTGTCGTCGTGTCTCAGGTAGGCTCTATTCCGCTGACGGTAGCGGACAACTACACGGTCCTGGACGGCTTACAGATCACCGATAACCAGTTCTCGGCATTGCCTACTTGGACTGGTCGCGGCGTAGTCTGCAAGAATGTCCTAGCATCGCTAGGGGAGTCGTCGTCGTCTTGGGGACTTGCTATGGTTTCTAGCAATAGCTCAAGCGAGGGCGCTACATTCATCAACTGCAATTTCCGTCTAGGGAGCGCCGTCTGCGCTATCTATGCGCGATCTTTTACTTCACTCGGACCGACTAACTTCGCCGCTTACAACTGTTCATTCACGGGCAACGCGGCAAGTACGGCGCTACAACTTTATGCCTCTTGCATAGTGGTTCAAACACATGATGCTGGACTGGATGTTACGGCAGATGTCGTCAATAGCCTTGATATTACAGGAGGCCGAGCATTCAATCATGTCCCTACTGGATCAGGGCTAGGGGTTCTAACGCTTACCGGCTCCAACAACTTCGGCGGCAGCACAAACCCGTTCCCAGTCGCAATCCAGGGCTCGCCGTACCCCATCACCGCAACCACGGACACCGACCCCGGCCCCGGCGACTGGGCCATCTACGACGCCGCTACCGGCGCCCTGATCGACGATCCAGACAACGATGTCCTCGCGGGGGGCATCGGGCCTGATGCAAACCCGGATGTCCCCACCACGGACATCGTCGGCAACACCCGCTCTGGCGCCACCACCGACCCAGGGGCGTTTGAGATCTCAACCCTGACGCCCCCGGAGCCTCCTGGGCCAGAACTCATCACGATTATGCGACAGATCTACCAGCAAGACGCTTCCTTCTCCATCGGCGCGTCCTCGGCGGGTGTGGAGAAGATCACGCACCAGCTTGGCCCTGCGTCTGCGGACTACTTCACGATCAACTCCACTACCTCCGCGACCGTCTCGGTGCCGCGCACAGCGCACGCTCTGCGGGTCATCTGCGTCGTCGCCGCCAAGGCATGTGATGTCACGCTGGATCTGGACGCCAGCAACAGCGTGTACCTCGGCAGCATCGGTGGGGTCGCCTCGGTCCAGACCGATCTCACCTATTTCTGGAGCTTCGGGCAGGTCGTGAGCGATGGCACTTACCCGCGCGTAAGGATTGCCGACGACGGCTTCAGCGGAGACCAACTCGTCTACCTTTGGTGGCACCTAGCATGAGACAGAACTACAAACTCACGGCCCCGAAAGGGTCACTCAGCATCAGCTCGACGGGTACGGACAACATCGTCTACACCGAGGTCACGCTTAGTGGTTCGGGTGCGGTGTCCACGACCATCCCCGATACCACCAGCACCATCGTGATGCAGACGCAGACGGCGTCCGTCAGCACGGATGCGTACATCGAGTATGACGGCGGGGAAACGCTCATCGACAAGTGGGGCGGCAGCCTCATCGGTCCTGGGCAGTACCGCGTCTTCAACCTGTCCCAAGTGACGAGTGACGGCACCTACCCCAAGCTGAAGCTGGACGCCGGGTCCGCGCAGACCGTCCACCTCTGGTTCTACTCATGACCCTTCTCGTCTCCGACGCCATCGCCCACATCCGGCACACCCTCGCCTCCGAGGATGTCCCGAGCATCGGCGCGTACCGCATCCTCAACGATGCGGGCCAGTACATGGTCAACATGCACAACTGGCGATGGT
>Ga0208645_1001585_pt1 | contig 19541 bp, 14 predicted proteins | sample VirMetDEL_Sep_01_FD_184519 | JGI IMG/M metagenome (GOLD analysis project Ga0208645, IMG submission 184519) | Aqueous microbial communities from the Delaware River and Bay under freshwater to marine salinity gradient to study organic matter... | ecosystem: Environmental > Aquatic > Marine >... | reverse complement strand
TAGGAGTTGCCTTATACTTATCAGCATCAAGAAACTCGTCAGGCTGTGCTTGATAACGCTGTAGAGATAGTTCTGTACCCGGAGGAAGTTCAGGATTCTCGGCAAGTTCAGCCATCCTACCTAATGGTGTAGTCTTACCGTACGGATCAGCATAGGACTGCTTAGAACCTACAGCTTGTTTATACCGGTCATAACCGCCTTCACCGAATACACCTAGATACCCTGTATCTCTAGCGGTCTTGCGCTCACCTAGAGTATCAAGGATGGACTTTAGTTCTAGTACAGCCGGGTCATTAGGATCAGTAGCGTTCTTAGCAGCGTCAATCTTTTCCTGTAGATTCAGGTCTTCTGGAATACCTGTACCGCCTAAAAGGTCTTGGCGAATTTTTTTAGTTTCTGGATCTAGGAATGCTGATATACCTGTCTCGTATTGGCCTACAGTACCTCTAGTAGTTTGGTATCCTTGGATCGTTGCCACTTCGTCCGCTGATCTACGGAAAGGGTCAGGCCCCTGTTGCTGGTATTGTCCTGGTAACTGTATCCGAGGATCGCCTGGGAACACACCTTGGTAATGAGCATATAAGGATTCATCACGGGTAGGCGCTCTACCATACTGCTGTAGGAACAGGTCTCTTTGTCTGTACTGATCTTTCGACCACCCACCTGTAAAACCGGGGTCTTGAGCAACATCGGGTCGGGCTGCTAGATATGCTTCTGGGTCGAACTCGGCATAAGACAAAGTTCCCTCTCGTGGTGTATAAGCACCAGAGCTATAATAATCGCTGTAATTATAGTTGCCGATCTGAACCATGCCTTACTCTTTTCTTTTATACAGGATAATTCATTAGGCCAGATGAAGACACTGGCTGAGTTACTTGGTCTCGTGGATCGACTGTCATCGGACCCAACGGACCCATAATGGTTTGTTGACCTTGGGCTGGTGGGGCAAACTTTTGGGTTTGGGCATACTGAGTAGCAGCCTGAGTAGCCCCACCCGGTTGAATACCCGCTGTAGCACCCATAGCAGCGACAGGAGCAGCCATACCCCCCATAAGAGAACGCGGCTGTTCTACCCCGGTATTGACCTGTTGTCCTACGTCTGCTACCTGTCTAGCAATCTGTTCTCGACCTGTCACACCGGAAGTCTGGATCTGAGCACGCTGACGTTGGGCTTCACGCTGATACTGTTCCGCCGCCCGCTCTAGTGCATCAATGTTTTGAGATACACCACCAACTGCACCAGTAATATCCTGAATACCTCCGGTTAGCTGTTGACCTAGAGCCTGTTGACCGCCCATAAGACCGGCCTGACCAGCGAATAAGGTCTGCGGCTGACCTTCTGCGGGAGCACCGATTGCCCCTTGAATTGCACCTTGACCCGCACCAAGTGCCTGTTGACCGCCTAGGATACCTTGCTGACCGGTTTCTAGACCGGTGATACCTGTTTGGATATTCTCTTGTCCGGTCATAAGACCTTGCTGACCTGTCTCTAGACCAGTGATACCTGTCTGTAAACCTTGCTGACCTGTCTCTAGGCCAGTAATACCGGTCTGGATATTCTGCTGACCGGTCATAAGACCCTGCTGACCTGTCCCTAGACCCGTGATACCGGTCTGAATAGAAGAAAGATCCGGTAGCTGTTGAGCCTGATTAGATTGTACGACCGTGGTTGTACCGGGCGCGAAGGAACCAGACCCGTAAATATTCTCTAGAGCACGGTATGCAGATTGCTGTTCAGGAGTTGTTCCGGCAATATACTGCTGAAACCGTTGAGTAGGGTCGGCTGAGAACTGACCGGTGTATCCTGTTGCTTGGCGAAGGGCTGCATGATACTGTGGTAGACCAGCCTGCACTTCAGCCGGTGAATAAAACAATTGCCCGTTAACTGCTGTAGGCATGATCTTACCTCTTTTCTAGTATTTTGTCAAGTTTATCTTCGAGTCGATTGAGACTTTCCATAACTCGTCTCATATCTTCCCTAAGTTCTGCACGAGTGGCGTATTCTTCCCTGGTCTCTTGAAGTTTACCTTCTAATCTTTTAATCTCTGAGAATAAGGACTTGAACACCCAAGCGGCTGGGGCTACAATAAGAGACAGAACTATATTCCAGATAACTGTAGGAGAAAGGTCCATCTATTTATTCCCAGTGAGTGCTTGAAGTTACATCTAGTTGATCTAGTTCTACCGAAGTCATAGAATAGCCGTCCTCCCAGGTGATCGCGGCGATCACAGCCGGGTCGGTCTCGGCCTCGTCGAAGATCAGCGGGCGCAGACGGCGAGTGTAGCCGTGAACGTCATCTTGATGCTGGGCGACCAGCAGGCCCATCGCCTGGACCTCGGCCACCGAAAGATCCTGCACGATATTGTCGGCGTCCGTGAACTGGAAGGTCGGCGCCGGATCTTCCCCGGCCCGGAGCGTTGCCACTTGGGTCAGACCCGAAATCACCAGATATTCCCGATCTGACCTGATATCGACGCCGAAGGTCTTGGCGCCGATCGTCACGGAGAGCGGCGTGCTCGTGTAGATCCGGGCCTCGCGCTCCTTCTTCATCTGCGCCCACTTGGCTGCACGGGCCGCAGCCAACTCCGCGTCAAGTTCGCCCTGCGATTTGTCGACCGCCGCCACCGTATAGACCCATCGGTTGTTCTCCGCGTCCAGGGCGCCGGTACCCCGCGCGCCGAGCTTCTGACCGGTGGTCGGCGTGGCGCGGTCCTCATATTCATCGAAGTAACCGAAGCCTACAAACTCATCGTCACAATTAAGCACAGCCGCGCCAGGATTAAATCGAGCCTGTTCGCCGACGACTTCCGGCCTCGACCAAGCTGCAATCTTGCGCGGGAGACGAGAAAGCGATTCCACGTTCACGCCGTCAACGAGACGAACTTTGGCTATCGTACCGAGCGCGATTAAAGCCATTTTATGCTTCCTCCGATTTCAGGGTCAGGATCGACGTGCCGTCGCCGATCACGATCGCTGACGTGGCGTCAATTGCCAGCCCGATCGTACTGCCTCTACCGTCCGTGTCGGTGATCGGCTCGCCATTCGCACCGGCATACAGAAGGTCGCCAGCCGTATGCCCGGTGAAGCCCGCGCCGGTCTCAGTCGAGGGGATCGTGATGTCGACCGATGCCGCAGCCGACGCCGACGCGGCGGCCACGCCCACGACCTTGGTGGCGAATCCAGCGAAGGTGCTTGCGACCGGGTCGTAGAAGATGAAGATCGGCCCGTTACCGGACGATGCGGCAACCGCTGCCAGCCAACGTCCGTCGTAGACCGTCAACGCTCGCCAGCGGAGATTGCCCGCGTACATCAGGTCGCCCCCGTCCGTGCTCAGGGCGGTGATCGCCCCCCGGCTCTCGAAGTCGTTGGTGTCCACGGTATAGCTGGGAGCGGTCGTATTGGATTGAGGCGTAATCTCCGCGTGACTGATGCCGCTTGAGCCATTGTTCGCGAAGATGAACAGCCGGGTGGCGGTCGAGTCGTACCCAGTTAGCATCCAGGTGTTGAACGCCGGGGCCATGGTGGCGCTGCTGGCTGACGTAAAGGTGCCGGAGGTAGAACTTGGCGTCGCCGACGCGCCGGTCCCGGTGATCGAGAAGGGCTGGACGCTGATCTTTCCGCTACTCGGCAGGATGCCGTACCAAATGTCTTCGTCCGAGTCGTAGATCAGGCCGATTGGATAAAGGAGGCTCGCCGTGCTGATCAGTGAGAGCGTGTTACCGCACACGACGGTCGAACCGGAGACGCTGATCGGAGTGACGTAGTGATTGGTCGATGCGGACCCATCCTTGGAGAAAACCACAACCCGCGCACTCGCAGCGTCTACCGCAATGGCGACGCCATTGTCGGTGTTAATACGGCAAGGTCCGGTCACGGCGCTTCCGATAGCAGTAACCGCGCTATCAGAAAAAGTGATCAGCCGGGTCTCGAATGCAACAGAAGTAGCTCCAGCCACCAAGATGGCCTGCCCGGATGCGGTCAGCCCCATAACGGCGACCTCAGTCGCGGTGCCGATAGTGGTGGAGGTCGCGGCGGTCGTCATCGTGGTCGCCGAAGCCACCTTGAAATGGACCAGCTCGATCGTTGTGCTGCTGTTGGCTCCAGACACGACGCCCGCACCCAGGGCTTCATCAAAGACGAACCCACAGTTCCGGTGATTGAGCGAGAAGGAGCCGGTCGCGTTCTCCGCCAGGGTGTCCGCGTCGAACAGCGTCCACCGCATGATGGACCCCCCATACTCGGGCGAGAACAGGCCGACGACATTATAGGTACTGTCGTAGAAGACATAGCCGCCCTCGTCCCGCACGGAGGCGGTGGCGTTCGGACTCTGGGCTGGGTCATAGCCGACGGCCTTGGCCACCTTCCCGGCGCTGGACCGGGCGATCAGGTCTCCAGCCGTGATCGCCTTCTCAGCGGTGGCCGTGATGGTCAGGCCGCCACCTGCGCCGCCGACATTGATGGGGATCAGCGTGGGCATCAGAAAGCTCCTGTAGCGGCTGAATAAAAGATCGTCCCGTCGGGTGCCTGCCAGAAAGCGAGGATTACGCTCTCATCGGCGCCCAAGCTGGACGTGTCGAAGGCCGTCGCCGAGGCCGAGGTCGCGCCCACGATCGTTAGGGTGCGGGAGCCAACTGCGTCCATCGTCACCTGAAGAATGGCGCCGTCTACCTGATAGCCTGCCGTCGCGCCCGAAGTGACGGTCAGGGTCGTCGACCCATCGATCTGTATCCAGTGCTTGCTGTACGGCAGCAGGGTCAGGCTCTGCGCGCCGGACACCGCAGCCGGGAGGCTGGTCGCGCTCGGCAGGCTTTCGGTGCCGGTCTCGAACTTCACTCCGTCGACCGTCAGCCCGAAGCCGTTCATATCGAACGCACCACCTGCCGTCAGAGCATTAGCATCGCTCAGTGTCCACCCGCTGTTCTGGAGAGTGCTACCACCCGTGCCATCGAATCGAACAAGAGCGTTATCCGTACTACTTGCTGGGCCAATTGCCCCGGCTGTAGTCTGGGTTGTACTATCAGGGAATCTGAACCCACTCGTTGTTGATTCGATAAGGCCGGAGGTAGCTAAGTTACCGCTGTCATCAATGATAACCCCGGAATCTTGAACTAGACTTCCTCCGGTACCATCCCAGCGAACAATAGCATTATCTGTAGAACTAGCCGGACCGGTTACATCACCGGGATCACCTTTGTCACCGGCTAGGTTAATCTCTAAGAAAACATTATCGCTATTTGAAAACGGACTAGCAGAACTAAATGACGTATTATCAATAGTCAGCTTAGTGTACCCGGCAGCGTTAGTTACACCTGTGACCTTAAACTGTAGGAATGTTTCTGGGCTAAATTCTTTACGTAAAGTAATAGTACCTAGAACAGACGACGGGTTGTTACCACCCGATAGCAACTGAATAAAAGCAGATACATCAGCGGCATTAGCCTCTTCATCGTCAATGTAAATCTGTGTGGCGGCATTCTGAGTAGCGTTATTAAGTCTTAGTACACCGCTACCAGGATCAGAATCAGTTGTGGTTGTGCTAAAGGAATAAGGAAGGGCGTTACCGATATCAGATAGGTTACTAATACCAGAGATAGTACCGCCTGTAATTGCCACGCTATTTGCGTTTTGTGTGGCAAGAGTACCCAGACCAAGTGTAGTCCGTTGAGCAGAAGCATCAGCATCATCTAGCAATGCCCGACCGGCTGAGGTGAGACTAGTGGTGGCATAAGTATCAGATGACGTGGTGTAGATCATCTGGTCGGCTGTGGTGGTCAGACCAGAGATAGACTGTAGACCGGCATCGTAGGCTTGGACATTAGTACCGATTGCTAGACCAAGATTAGTCCGGGCGGCAGAAGCAGTAGATGCACCTGTACCACCGTCAGCAACTGCTAGATCAGTGATACCTGTAATAGATCCACCTGAAATAGTGACTGTGGTAAAGGTTCCGCCGTTAGATACAGTAGCACCGGAGAAATCAATAGTGCTTCCCGTCGATACGGTCAGGTTAGTAAGGGTAGCAGCAGCAGGAGTGGTAGCACCGATAACTGTATTATCAATTGTACCGGCATTAATATCAGCGGTATCTGCTACTAGAGAATCAATATTAGCAGTACCATCGATATAAAGATCCTTGAACTCAAAAGAAGAAGAACCTAAATCAATATCGTTGTCAGTGAACGGTACGATAGCCCCGTCCTGGATACTGATCTGACCTACTTGGGCAGCACTTGACTCTACATAGAAGTTGATCTGGTTAGCACTGGTGTCTACGAAGATAAGGTTGTTCTGGTCCAGGTCAGCGATACGATCAATTGGCGGACCTTCGGCAGCGGTACCGTCATGCTTATGACCTGTAGAGTTGTTAAACGCCGCAAGGATCTGGTTAAACTCAGCGTTAAGCGGTGGAGCAGATACAATCTCACCGTTAAGAATCTGAGCTAAAGACTGACGTGTATAACCTGCCATTATCTATATCCTGCTTCTTGGAAAGTAAGGCCCCAGCCTTGAATACTATAAGGTGCTTGTGTACCGATTGAGGTGATAACAAAGCTGACAGACCTACCTGAGCCTTGTATATTCTTTTCTAGAACGGGACTACTAGAACCGCCAAAAGTAAAGGTTGACCCATAGGTTCCTCCGGTAGAGAAATAACGAAGGATTGCACCTTGAGTGGAAAGACCGTAAGAGTTAGGATTATATTTGTTAGGGTCATCCCAATCGTAATACACCGCTAAGTTAAACTCCGACGTGCCTTCTGGTCGGGTATAGATAGAGAGTTTATGAAATATCTTACGTCGTTCTGTACTATCAAAATAGAAGAACGGGGTAGCGTAGACAGCAATAACATCCGCGCCGTTAAACGAGTTACCCGACTCCTGCTTAAATACGTATCCGTCTAGGTCTCCATGAACCGTGGTCTCAATACTGTTAATGGTATCTGAGTAAGCCACGAATGAACGAATGCCTAGTAGTTCCCCGAACTCCCATCCGACGCTGTTATTAGCAAACCGGAGACCACCGATAATACCGAAAGCGTCTGATGCTGACCCGGTTTCATTAGGGAAGAAATACCGGAACTGAGACTTGTTCTTGATAACTACAGAACTCATTAGGTCTAGGTCGTAGGTTTCCGGTAGACCTTGCAAGATCTGTTGAATCGGTTTAGATACAGTCTGTAGTTCGATATCACCGATACGGGCTGTACCCTGGATAGGTCGAATGCCATCTGATGCTAGGAACAGGATATCACCACCGATCTCAATAATACTATCAGAAGCGATACAACCGATATTACTTGTTACTTCTGAAAGAACAAAGTCAGACGAGTTGTTACCCTGTAGTCGTTTGATCTGTCTCTCACCGAATATATATAAAGCATCACGGAACTTAGCTATACCAGTAACGGTAAAACCTGCGTTAATCTCTCCCGCACCACCAGCCGGATCATATCTTAGGTCTGAGTTAGGATTACTAAAGGTGATACTGTTGGAGTTATCCCCAGAACCGGCAAAGAATAGGTGGTTTCGGAAATCCGTGACGAACTTAGCACCTTCGATATTTGCGATATCTATATGGGTATAGAACCAGTTTACCGCCGTGCCTCCGACATTGTTCTGAGATGATGTAGCGGTAGCGGATATAACGAAGGTATAAGAGTCCGCATCAACCACGGTAGCAATAGTATAATCATTACCATTAATGTCTTCCGTACCGATATTGACATTGACATTGCTGAAATTAACAATATCTCCAACGTGCATACCATGAGCAACATGAGCTACAGTGACTATACTGGTTCCGTTGCTGATTGAGAAAGGGTTAGATAGTTGATCTTCGGTTTCAGTTAGACTAGAACCTTGTCGGTCATAAAGTTCAATAGGGGTTGTTGAGTTATGTCTTAGTGGCCGGTTAACACCGTCTACGACAATTACAACTTCTGACCCGGTAAAGCTATGTTCGTTAGTTCTGAGTTTAGTTACGCCTACAGCACTACGAGTATTAGTATCAGAGGTGTTGTTTACCGCTGACCAACCTACTCCATCAGCATGATCATAGATGGTGTAGTATCGGCTGACCGTGTAAGTGATATTAGCGGCTGTACTGGATACTGTGCTGTCCGCAGCCTCGTCAGCGACAAAGGTAAAACTGTCAGCCGTAGCAGTCGAAGCCACATTAAATTCAGTATTGTTAAGATCTAACCCGCCAAGGCTAGCATCAATGTTACTAAATGTTACCCATTCTCCCACAGATAATCCATGAGCAGTAGAGGTAACAGTTACAATTGAACTACCAGAACTAAGGGAGATAGCGCCTACAGGTAACGTTGCCGAAGTAGAATCAATTGCGTTACGTCTTGCGGCGTAGACCTTATCGTTGTGAATCCAGACACCAAGGACTTTACCCGCACCAGGGACTTGCGGATTATCAGCATCGTAATATTCATAACCGTTAATCCGTCTATACCCACCAAACTGTGAAACCTCAAAGTTTGTCATACGGATTGCTGAACCCGGTTCAGTACCGGCAAGGGTTAGCGCATCCTCGTTAGTGTATAGACCGCCTCTAGCAATGATTGTTACATCGCGGAGATTGTCAGCCATTACTTACTTCCTGCCGGTACGTTAATTAGTCTATTAACCCTGGTGTCACGAAGATCAGTAAAGTTGTTGACTAGGATTTTCCGCATGTTCTCGATACCACGAGTAAACCGCTGCTGGGCAATAGTAGCCTGTTGGGAATTATCCCGGAACATATAGCAGTGATACATAGCGCCATCGATCACTACATTCTTAAACTGGTCAGGAACAGACATGGTATCAGTGGCGTTGGTTAATGTAGTCTGATACTGGTAGTAATCGTAGTTGATAGTGTAGGCTTTGTCTGGGATAGGGCTGAATGCAATTTCATTACCGAGAGTACGATAAACATAGATAGGGGTATCGTAATCCTCTGTCCCAGCGTTACCGTCTCTGATGTAGAACCGCTGAATGTAAGTGTCGTAGTTAATCTGTCTCAACCTTACCGCACCGATATTCTCTGCTTCATCCTTGACAATGCGAAAGGAATCCCAATCTACCACTTTCATATCGCTTGGTGCTGCATAGGTTGACGTGCCAGCTACCAGGGTTAACGAACCTGTCTGGTGGTTAAACGGAAATCCAAACTGTTCCTGACCGATTTCTTCCAAAGCGATATTGACCGCATCCTTAACGGAGGCATGAAAACCAATAGCGGTTGCAAATTCGTCCGAGGTAAGCTGGACTTCATTCAACCGCTTTAGTGTATCATTGACCAAGGTTAGAAAAGTTGTCGCCATTTAAGCAGCCTTTAACCAGCGAACAGGGAAATCATCCTGCAAAGAATAGGAATGTTTATTGATATTGTTTTGAATCAAACACTTTAGTAATGTGTCACCGTATAGATTAAACCTGATACCTTTTTGAGTATGTAGTATCTGGATAATCTTCATTGCTTCTTCTGCCATACCGATATATTCAGTTGTGGTATAGTAAAGATTATTAGTGATAGGGCAGGATACGGTTACTTCTTTATAGGTTTCGTCGTGCTTGTTTTCTCGGTTGACTCGGTAATCATCTACTGTTTTGTTATAACCGCAGTCAAATCCGAACAGGTTTATTTTCTTATATCCGAGCCATACAGATAAAAGAATAGCATGAACAGTGGAGTTAGATCCAGCAGACATACATTTATCAGAAGGTTGCCACGTCTTGGAAGTGACAGTATCTATCATATATGTTTTGTAATTCTTTAGCGCGTCAAATAGACTAGGGTCACACTGAGAGGAAATAATGTAGTTGGTTTTTTTGTTTAGTTGGGCTTTATTACCGGACTCTCTAGGATCAATAGACACGCTGTATCTTGGATCGCAACCGATAGAGGTTAGGTAATTAACAGTCTTAGACGCAAAGATATCGTTCTTAGAAATACGAAGGAACTTCTCAAACTGTCTAATACTTGGACCGGCAGCACAAATATTAATTTCTTCGCTACGTTTATGTGGGCTGTTCTTTAGTTTGGGAAGAGATGGTAGGTCGCGGTTCCTATTAATTTCGTAGTTAGACTTGAGAGTCTCTTCTGAAACTGAACAGTGTAATTGTACCATGCAATCTCCAAGTAGTCAAGGGGAGACCCCGAAGGATCTCCCCAAGTTTGTTAGGCGAAGTCGCGACCAACCTCAGCCGGACCAGGGATCTCGGCAAGGTCAGACATGTAAGCAACAACACGGATAACACCGTTAGCCGGTACGACAGAACCGCCGACGTTTAGCTTTACGTCAATGGTGTCAGCCGAAGCGACAATAACAGAGTTAGCGCCGAAGGGAAGCAGACCGTTTGAACCGGCAGCAGCCCAACCGACAGTGTTGAAGTCACCGCCGTCGACAAAGCTGTCACCAGCAGCAACATCGATGTCAAAAGTGGCAGCGGTGGAGGAATCGACAGTCTCGACGTAAGCAACCGCACCGTGGACTAGAGTGTTAGCCGGAACCGGGATAACCTCTAGAATATCGGCGTTAGCAAGGGCGGAACCCTTGGCGGTGGTTGCATCAGCCATAGAGACAGTCTTCTCTACGGTGTATGGTACGTTAGCACCAGTACGCGACTTGTGGTTGGTAGTGGAACCATTAGTTAGATCGTAAGCCATGATTCATACCTCCCTTATTCGTACACGTTATAGATGGCGCGGGTGACTGCTTCTGGACGAAGTAGCTTACGGCCATAAAGGTGCAGACCACGAACAACGTCGCTAAAGCTGTCATTGTCGCGATAGGTCTCTACCTTCTCGATCTGAGAAGCGGTAGCAACGGCAGAGTCGTGACCGGCAATGATAACACCGAAGTTAGCGGCGGAACCACCGGTAGCGACAGTACCCGGACCAGTACCAATGATCGGCAGGTTGTTTGACATGTAGATGCGGAAACCGCGAACCATGCCATCGACGATACGACCGTTACGGAGGATATCGCCTGCATCCTGGCGACCGGCAAAGTCATTGCTTAGTAGCTTTGAGTTTTCGTCGTTAAGCTGCTCGGCAAAGACTGGATCGACAACTAGCCAACGACCGTCACGATCAACGTTCTGCTGGTCTAGCTTGCGAGCCATACGGTTGATAACAGCCAGTGGCGAGATAGCACTGGTGTTCTGACCGACCGGAATGGAGTTAGCAGTACCACCGAAGTCGCTAAGGTCTAGCTTCATGGAAGCAAGAAGACCATCAGCATCGGATGACACCGGATCAGTACCGGATTTGTCAGCGGCAACACGAGCGGTACTAGCATTGGCATGTAGAGCGGCCTGCTTGTAACCGGACATGTAACCGAAGATCTCCTGGTCAAACTGGTCACGAAGGCGATAACCAGCGCGATCAGTAGCAAGAGATTCGAAGTTCACATGGGAATGTGCAGCTTCAATGTCATCGATCTTGAACGCGAAGTAGTTTGCCTGATCGATAACAAGAGTGAAATCTTCGTCGTCCAGATCCTGTGGGACAACCTGTGTACCACGGGAATAAGCCTGAACAGAGACTTCTGGCTCTTTGATAATACGAACGGAATCACCAAAGTTGGAGATCTCGCCCATGTAGTCGTTGTTAGTGATGTCCTCAACTACTGAGGTTTTCCGAAAGGCAGTTTGTACCTTCTTAGAATAGATAACTGGACTAAAGTTACCATTAGGAAGGTTACCATATCCTGCCGCACTCCTAAATGCCATGAGTTTTCTCCTTTCAAAAAGTGCGGAAAAGAGCTAACGTCGGTCATCCAAGGCTGACAAAAGATAGGGTGGGAGATTAAACCGGCCTAGTTTATCAGGTAGTTGAAAGCGAAGGTTAGCCGCTGTCGTATTGTAAGCGGTGGTCCCAACCGAGGGAGGCGCTTTGGTATTAATATGTACTATTATAGTCTAGTTCTAAAATGGTGTCAAGTAAAAAATTACCTAGCACCACCAGAAATATCATACTCAAAGTTACCGGAACGAATAGCGTTCTCAATATCCTTTTCAAACTTTTCGTATTCTTGGGCTGTTAGACGCTTAACCCGAGATTCTGACCAAGTGACTTTGCCATCACTTAGGTCTTCTCGACGGTTCCGAGTCGGTACTGACCGGGCTGCGTCGGTGTCCTTAGTACGCTTTTTACGACCATTCTCTGCTTTATACAGGTCAATAGCCTTAGAAGCGCCTAAGAAATCTGTATCGTTATCATACAGTGCGCTCTGAATCCACTTAGGCTGCTGTGCAACCCACTCATGGAAACCCTTGTCCTGGCGTATTTCATCAAAGTCTGGATGAAGTCGGGCCAGTTCTTTTTCAGCTTTCTCCCGCACAATCTTAGTCTCTAGTTCCTCAACTCGCTTTAGTCGCTGGTCTACTTCGCCACGCGCTTCCATAGCCTTTTTAGTAGCGATAGTCTCAACGATCTTAGCAACGTCTGGATACTTCTTAGCCCACGCATCAAGTTCCTCGTCAGACTTAGGAAGTTTAACTTGTTTCTTAGTAAGAGATTCAACTTGTTCGTGTAGTAGTCGTAGTTGGCGATTGTTTTCCTCCTGAGTTCGCTGCATATGGCGTCGAAGGTCTCCATAACGCTTCTTAAATGTAGCTTCTTCCGCATCAAGGTTAGCATCTTCGTCTTCCTCAGCGCGTTGTTCAGGGGATTTGTTTCGTTCTGCTTCTAATTCTGCTAGTTCTCGTTCGTCTTGTTCCACCCGGTTGTTCCGGTACTTCATAGTAGTATAGTTATTTTCTTCTACTTCTGCAACCATAGACATGGTAGTCTCCATTTGGGGGCCTCTAGTAGCCTCTCACCACGAGAGGGGTATAGGGTAGCCCACATTCATACCTAGATAGGTATTCGTATTAATCACAAGATCTGGGTCTCATAATTCCTTGTTTTGTAACAAACCCACCTTTAGCAATGGAAGCGGGTAACCCTTGGTTTCCGACAGAGGTAAAAGTTTGTCTACCGTTAAATGCGTTCATTAGACCTTTACCGATTGTAGTAGCAAGACCTCCAAAAGTCATAAAGGAACCGAGGTCTTTAAAACCTTGACTTACATCAGAGGTAAATGCCTTCCAACCAGCCTGAGTACCAGGATAAGATTTAACACCTGCACCACCAAATTGTGTATTGCCACCACCGGGGGTATCACTCCTACCCTGTTGAGCGTACTCTTTACCGATGCTTGCCGCCATCATATCAGCTACACTAAGAGATTTACCCTCGGGGGAAAGGGTCATAGCGTTTCGTGCTGGGCCGGTATCTCCACCTTTTAGTAGATCACCTGAAAAAATATCTTGAGGGTCTTCTGGGTTATAAAACTTACCCGTCACATCCTCACGTTCGTAAACTTTTTCTGGGATGTCTTTCTTAAGTTTTGCAAGACCTTTAGCTAAGTATTCATCTGAGATAACTCGACCCGGTAGACTAGGTCCAGTAACATTACGGAGAAACCTAGTGATTCCTTTATCACGAGGTGCCATATCGCTGTTCTCGCCCCGACCTTGGATGATTCCAAAAGTTTGTCTACCTGCTGCCTCAGACAGTTTGAATAGCTGTTCTTGAGTCCTCGGATCATCAGGACCGATCAGATTACCTTCTTCGTCTTTACCAAAGAACTGTTGAGTGGTAACACCTTCATTTTCATCGTACACCGAATGAATACCATCGAGAATAGACACAATAGCCTCAGCCTTAGCGTCAGCTTGGCTAGACTTTTGGGAAGGCATAGGACGGTCGTCTGACTCTGGCGGTCGTACAAAACCTACACCAGATACATACTCGCCTAGATCGCCTGCGCTTTCTTGAAGTTCAGTTACCGCAGTATTTTCAGGTCTGTATCCTACGCCGGGAACATATTTGTATCCCTCAATCACACCACCTTCAGCAAACCCCATAGCCATTAGACCTTTAGGGTGATGCTCGGCAACTACAATCTCGACCACACCTTCCGGCTTCATATAGTCCATCTCGTCATCATCTTCTTCAACATAGCCATTCTCGTCTACGTTCTCGATGATATCAAGATCTTCCATCTGTTGTAGTTCAGCCAGAGCGCGTTGGTGCATATCGGTGATATTCTTAAGACCGATAAACCTAACTACGTTAGCTGGTAGGACATACTCACCTGTGGATAGATAAGCAGGAATATCGTCTGCTACTTCTTCTGGTGTTGCTCCGGGAGGTGGGTCAGGTACATCGTCATCATCTTCTTCTTTGATAAACTCGACTTCCTTTTCCACTGAACCACCTTCTGCTTTCTTTAAGTTTTCAGGGCGAGGTTCGGGAATAGGAGGAGATAAAACTGTTCTAGAACTCACCATAGCATCAGATTCAGGGTCATAAATTACGCCTTTTCTTTTTAGTTCGTCAGGATTATAAACTACACCCGTACTTAGCTGAGGCGTTAATTCTCTATCAACAAGACCAAACCGTGTAGGCATCTTATCTACGACTATGGGAGTTTTACCCTTACCTAGATCCTTTACGAGTTTAACAGCAGACTTAATAAAATCGTCTTTTGTATCATACTGTTTTGCTAAAGCTGATCCGACCTGATAATTAATAATATCTCGGTTGGCTTCTTCAATCGACTGGTCATAATAACTTCGTCTATATTTATTTTCAGCGTCCGAGTCCATTAACCTTTGAACAGAAACTTGGAGTTTATCTAATACTTCGGTCCCCTGTAAAAGAGGCTGAGTAAAATCTCTGTCGATATATTTTAGAAGTCCCGCACCTAAGATATGTCTAAGAGTATCTGTCTCTTTTCCGTTGAGTCCGTACTTATTTGCTATAGACCGAGCTTCTTCCGAAGTCTCATACACGCCTAATTCTTTAGCGACAGTATCTCGCAACTCTCTTGCAGCACCACGAGATCCTAACGAATAAACACCTTCTCTTGCAGACTCGACCAATCCACCTTTGTTAAGTTCAAGAGCCTCCGAATCCTCGTTATTTCCCAGTATAGTCCTCAGTCTTTCGCCAACACTCGTCGCCACGTTTTCTAAACTATTTACCCCTGAGTCTGCAACAACCTCGCCCTCTGGGTTTGTTCTAAACCCATACTCTCCTTCAGTATAATAACCACCTTCTTCCGTGGGCTTTGATCCTCTAGGAGCCTCGCCGCGTCTAATCTTTTCCTCATGTTCAGCCATAAGAGTATCATCTACTTCAAGTGTTTCCTCATCCGTACTGCTAGTAACAGCATCGGTATCAAAAGAAGCAGGGACGACTTCGGGACGAAAGGTGCTCCCCGGCTGTTCCTCAGACAGCATCTCATCGGTTTGTGCATCTACGGGGTCAGGCTGTGTATCCACAGAATTACTTTGGACATAAGCGTTAACCCGTTCTTCGGCGGCTCTTGTATAGTCAGCAGGGGTCCGAATAGAACCATTTTTCTGCCAGTACTTTCGATCAATCTGAGTATCCACCGGCTTACCAATCATAGACGGGAGGAACACAGCCATATTTACGTTGTGCTGAGATGGATCATTTCGTAGATCACGTAGCCGACCAGCACCTAAATTATCAGCGGAGAAATATTTGCGAACATATTCCATCTGCTCAACCGGAGTCATACGACTTAGTTCATCAGTTGTAGTTCCTAGGTTACTTGCGGTTTTAGGCGTAAACTGAATCAAGCCCATAGCCCCACTACCGGCCTTATTTTTCTCAGAAGGATTAAGCGTACTCTCAAAGTACATGGTATTCGCAAGATACATCGGGTCTACGCCGAGATCGTTACCCAACGATTCGATACTAGCGGCAAAGTCTTGATCAATGCCGTACCGATCCATGATATCTTGTGCTGTACTAACCATTACTTATCCCTCTCCGCAGAACTTTGAATTTCAGCCTTCATGCTCTTAAGCCGTCTTAGGATTGACGCAGCCCCTTGTGCTCGATAGATAACGTGCGTATCTACAGACTGCTCCATAATCTTATATTGTTCTGAGATCTTCTCGTCCAGATAGATACCGATAAGTTCAGCAAAGTCTGGGTTGCTTACCAGGGGCAGAACATCTCGTGCGACTTTAGGGTTCATTACTGACCACCAGCCTGTAGCAGAGCCATTAGTTCAGGCGGGATGCCTTGACCACCGCCCTGTTGTGGCTGGCCTTGTTGGGGCTGAGGACCACCACCGGTCGGGAAGCCCTGCTCACCAGGAACAGGGGCTTGACCCACACCGATATTACCCCCACCTGTACCCATAGCATCCTGGCCGACAGCCGCTTCAGGTTGATCAGCTTGCATACGTTGCTGCATCTGCTTAAGTAGTTCAGCCTGACGGAAGGCTTCCTCGGGGCTGTTAGCAACCTTGTCCACATCAAGATCCATCGTAGCAGCAATCTCGCGCATGATGTAAGGGAACTTGGCAAACGGAGCAAGCACAGGGTTACTAGAGATCTGTAGGAAGCTGATAAGACGCTGCGACCGTACCTCATTCTGCATGAACGATTCAGTACCACGAGCGCGAACCTCTAGGTCACCCTTGATCTCAGGGTCGAAGTCGAACTGCATATTAAATGCAAACATTGCCTCACCCAAAGGACGAAGCAGATAATCATCAAAGTTCTTAATAACTGTACGGATCGAACCGGATGCCGCACCCATAAGCATAGAGATACCAGCCGCTGTTCGACCTGTACCACTTACACCGGTCTGACCATATGAGAAAGATGGTAGGCCAGAAGATTCGTCAGCAAGTACACGAGCCTTATCAAAGAGCATCATGTTTTCGCTGGACACGTTAGGGAACTTAGTACCGAAGATGGCCTGACCCGGTGCGCCACCCTGACGACGGAATACCTTACCAGGATACACAGTTAGATCCTGTCCAGGTGTCAGGTTCGACTCGTCCACCTCGATAAGCAGGTTACCGGATAGTACCGCGTTATCGACTGCCAGACGCATAAACCCGTTCATAAGAGTTTGAGTGTCGTCCATGTTCTCTGCTAGACCGACACCAAAGAATGAATAAGGATTAACCTCATACGGTGTAGCAAAGTACGGGATACGCTTAGGGGTAAACGGATTGATAACTAGGCGAAGTACCTCACCGTTACATACCCAACAGTTGACCTGTACTTCGTCATCATCTGCGTACTCATCTGGTAGTTCCAGGTTATTATCTTTAGCGATCTGGGCATCTACAGTACCCCAGAACTCTAGAACTTCATACCGCTCAATGTCAGAACCAGCATAAGCAGACCCACCATCTGACCCTTGGCTATCGTCAATATCGTTTTCCCACCACTCACGAACGTAGTTAGGACCGTCCTTAATAGCAGCCTCGATAGCGGACTTGCGGAAGTATGGGCGGTTCTTTAGGTTACGTAGTTGAGATCTGGTTAGTCTATGGCGCTCGACCACATAGTCGCAGTCGTACATGCTGTACGCATCCGGGTCCGGGTAAAAATTCCAGATAGAGGTGTATTCAACTTGGGGGACAGTCTTGATAATAGGATTGTACGTACCATCTTCATCCCAGTTAGGATATTCTTTATCAAAAGCAAACGGACCTTTCATAATACCGGTGCCAAAGGTGACACACTCGAAACAGCTAAACCGAAGATGTCTGGTGGCAGCGGATTCCTCTAGCTGATCCTTGATCTTCTTTTCCATCTTCTTAGCAGCTACATCTGCCGGATGGAATGTAATCGATGACGGGGTGACACCTGGACCTTCCTTAAGACCTTCGATGTCCTTAAGGTCATCTCTTAAAGCCCCTAAGTTTTCTTTCAAATCAACCGAAGTAGCACCCGGTTTTAGATCCTTACCGTCACCTGGGAACCCGTAACGATCTTCAAATTGCTGGACAACCTCCGCATCCTGCTTCTCTTTAGGATCGAAGTGAGCAGTATCAGCAATTCCTTCAGGTAGCGTAGTACGGTCAATACCGATGGGGAATCTATTCTGGCTGAACAGCACGTCGATAAGCTGACCATACGCGGCAAGTACCTTGGTCTTGGTTACCTTGATAAATACACGAGACTTCTCAGTTTCGGTAAACTGTACGTCAGGACCGTAGATACCTCTGTAGTTTCTGTAAGACTGTAGCCAACGAGACTCATCAAAGTATCGAGCATCTTTAGCCCGTTCAAATCGATCCTCGACATAGCTGACCATATTGGTATATTGGCCGCGAGCTTCCTCGTCCCTATCGTCATCAAGGACGTTAATCTTGTCATTGTCGTATTCAGCCATATATACCTCTTTTAATAACCAAACCGGTTATCACTCGGTCGCCAAGTAGACTTCGGAGTATTTTCGAAAGCGGTCCGAATGTTTGTGGGTCTTGAAGAAACCATATACCTTAGAGCATCATAAGCGTGGTCTTCTGCTTTAGTATCTACGTCTTCCGGGTTGTTCTTATCCAACGGTAGAGAATTTAACTGGCGTATAAGGTTAGGGCAGTTTTCAAAGATCCTTAGCCTTGGTTCCTCAGTATCCTCATCAACCATAAGCCGCTTATGAATTTCGATCTTACCACTGATACGGGAACCCGGTGAACGGTCCGATGGTCTAAACCTGCACCCTTCGGCATTTAGCATCTCAGCGATAGAAGGGCCCCGATCACCTCGTCTAGCCCAACAGCTACTATCTAGAACTGCATCGTAGATCTTGCCGTCGCCAGACTCTACTTCACGAATCATGCGACCTAACTGGTCTGCGGTTACCTTGCTGACATATAACTCACGATAGATCCAGATATTATTATCGTAGTCTACCGCACCCCATAGAATAGCCGAAGGTGAAGAAAACCCAAAGTCTGCTGCACGAATCCTAGTCCAACCATTAGGTACTTCAAACGGTTCAACAACATGGGTGGATCTACTGAACTCTGAAAAGGCTCCGTCTTCTACTACATCCCAGTCACCGTAGAGAAACTGCTTACGCTTGACTTCCGGTAGGGATGCCAGCATTGCGATATAGCTGGAATCTTGAGTGAGATAAGGGTTATCCCAGACCGAAGCAGGGATAAACTTTCTGGTGATCTCGGTAGAAAGTGTTCTACCTTCTAATTCGTATTCGACCTTTTCCGAGAACCGGGTATTTGGTTTACACGGTTCGATAAACAATTCTTTAACCCAGCGGCTACCTCTGTTTCCAGGGTTGCCTGTAGCTCGCATATGTAACGGAATACTTGGATCAGCAGACCGGAGAGAGGATCTTAAGAAGTGCCAAACATCCGGCGAGTCATACTGAGGTAACTCGTCAACCCCGATCCATGAGTATGATTGACCCTGGTATCGTAGCACATCTTGTAGGTTTTCGCAATACCCAAATTCAATACGTGCGCCACCTGGAAAGTGCCAAGTATTCTCCTGAGTCTTGAACTTAGCACCGGGAACAGCTTTAGGGTATAACTGTTGAGTCTGGAAAATCACATCCCGTAGTTCAGGCATAGACCGGCGAATCAGTAGAGCACGGGAGGTAGGCTTATCTACAAACCGTAAAGGAGCGATCAAAAGACTATATGTCTTACCACCACCCCTGGCACCGCCATAGAATACTTCAC
>Ga0208645_1001584_pt1 | contig 19553 bp, 27 predicted proteins | sample VirMetDEL_Sep_01_FD_184519 | JGI IMG/M metagenome (GOLD analysis project Ga0208645, IMG submission 184519) | Aqueous microbial communities from the Delaware River and Bay under freshwater to marine salinity gradient to study organic matter... | ecosystem: Environmental > Aquatic > Marine >... | reverse complement strand
AAGCGTCTCCAGAACTTACACTAAAACTATGTATTTTTACTAAGCCGCCTGCACCTAAATTAGATTTCTGCACATACTTTAATGCACCACTAGCCGCACTATCGGATATTAAAAATTTATCTGCGTCTACTAATGTAGTTTTCTCTGTCTGTGCTGTGATTAAAGTCGAATCTAAATGCTCTTCAGAGATTGCATCATCTGCAATACCACCTGTTACTATTTGTGATTTACTCATGTGTTACCCCTCCAATGCTGTAAGTCTTGCTTTAATATCAGTATTCTCTGCTTCTAAAGTTTCTATTCTATCCATAGCTTCTTGAAGTGCTTTTACTGCCTTCATGTATAATATAGAATATTTTATTCTTTTTGTCTCTGTACCTAAATTTTCAATTTCTCCTGTTTCGCTATTTCTAGACTTATCTGGGTCTGTTGATACAAGATTAGGTGATACAGTTTCAGCTTCTTGTGCAACTAAACCTATTCTCCATAGTGAATCACTATCTCCTTTATTACTTACATCTTCTTTTAATTTGAATTTTCTTACTCTTAAATTTTTAATATCATTCCATTGAGAAGAAGCGTCAACAATTTGTTCCTTTAATTTTACATCGGAAATAGCACCATATGAATTATCATGATTGACTATATCTCCATCTGACCAAATACGGAGTCTTACGGCTGTGCTATCTTCACAAGTTAAAAAATACTTATCGTTATCGTCATGACTAACATTAGCAAAATCAAAAAACGGCCCATAAGCATTTGAGCTAGATGTATTATCAAAATAAGCTATATTCGCACCAGTTAAATCTTTTCTTATTGAAAAACCGCCTGCACCTGTACTCGTTACTCCTATTGCAACTCTGCCATCAGCACCAATACGCATTCTTTCAACATCACCTGTCCAAAATTGTATTCTGTCTGAATCTGGAAAAACAATACCTGTGTCAGTATCATCAGCATTAGTTATAAAACCATCACTTGAAGCACCGCCAGTTAAACCACTTGAATTAGTTAATATAACTTTATTTGCTGTTAAAGTATTACCATCAAAAGTTAAGTTAGCTTCACCTTCTAAAGTATTTGCTGTGCCACTACCTGTAATAACTCTGTTATCTGCATTGTTATTTATTGTTGTGCCAGAAATAGTAGAAAAAGCTAAAGTACCACTTCCATTAGTCGTTAATGCTTGACCATTAGTACCATCAGAAACATTAAGTTGCGTTATGCCTACAGAATTATCTACTAATTGATTTGCTCCAACGCTATCATCTGGTGGAGTAATAGTTCCTACAGCTTTAGCTTGATGAACAACATAAATATTGTTTGTGCCGGTAGGAGGTGCACCAGTAAACGATAGTGTTGTTCCAGAAACAGTGTATGCTGAGTTAGGGTCTTGTCTTACATTACCAACAAATACCTCAATGTCTAATGTTGAACCCGGTGCTACATCTAATGTAAAATCTGTTGTGCTATTATCACCATTAAACCTCTTACCTTGAAGAGATTGAAATTGGTTAGTAGTATCTATAGGTGTCCCTAAGTATCCCATTCTACGTTATCTCCATGATTGACACAGCAATGTCAGCCGCACCCGATGCTGTTAATTTTAACACATCAGTCGTCTCCATTACTATTTTATTTCCACTTAATAGTTCTAGTGTACCGCCCACAGGAACTGGTGCATTGGTTACTAACTCAACATCTTGGTTAGCTTCATCGTTCGCACCTGCTCTGTTTGTTGTATCAGAACTCAACGTAACTGTTGCAGTGATTTGACTAGTTGTTGTATTTCCTATCATGACACCAAGAACAACAGTTGTTGTTGAACTGGCTACAGTATAGATAACGTCTTCACTAGTTACCCCTGCTTTAGTTATTGTTTTAAAAGTATTAGCCATTTATCCTCCTATTATCCTAAAGCAATTGCCAGTGCCGTTGGGTCTTCTGTAGAAAATCCTTGACCTGTCATATAAGTTGTTAATCGAGATAGTGCCGCTTTTCTATTTGTTCCGCCTGCACCATCATCTACTACTATTAAATCAGATGTAGTTAAATCTGCTCCTATATCTGTAGCACCATCGATGTCTACAGCGTCTACGGAAACTTTGTTTGCTGTTGAAATTGTTGCTAGTTTTGAATCAGCAATTGCCGCACTTGAATTAATATCTGCATTGACAATACTATCTGATAAATTTAATTTTGAATATACTATTGCGGCACTAGCATTAACATCATCGTTAACAATAACACCAGAACCAATAGCCGCAACACCAGTATCAGCTATAGATATATCTCCCGATACAACATTGTCAATCCATTTTGATGTTCCTGTATCATAAAATAATAAAGAAGCATCTGCAGGACTTGTTATATTAGTGTCTGTTAATTCTGATAATTCATTAGCGGTAGCTACTTGTGAGTCAACATAAGCTTTAATACTTTGTTGTGACGCTACAGCCGTTGCTGAATCTGAAGACATTGTATCTTCATCTAAGAATGCTGTACCACTTAGTGTGCCATTTAATACTGGGCTTGTTAACGTTTTATTTGTTAATGTTTGAGAACCTGTTAATGTTGTTACAGTAGAGTCAATTGCTATATCATCTGCATTAGCATCAATACCTGTACCTCCAACAACGTTTAGTGTTACATCACCACTTGTTCCACCACCAGTTAAACCATTACCGGCAACAACAGAAGTTATATCACCTGTCGGTACTGTTGCTACTTGTGTATCAACATATGCTTTAATAGATTGCTGTGTTGCTAATTGTGTAGCAGAATCAGATGCCATGTTATCTTCATCTAATACGGCTGTACCAGATACACCTGTATTTAAAACAGCACTTGTTAATGTTTTGTTTGTTAATGTATCAGTTGTAGCTCTACCTACTAAAGTATCTGTAGAAGTAGGAAGAGTTAGTGTACCTGTGTTAGAGATACTTGAAATAATAGGTGTTGTAAGAGTTTTATTTGTAAGAGTCTCTGTTCCTGCTAGAGTTGCAAAAGAACCATCCGATAAGGCAGTGTTAAATTCTGCTGTTGTACCAGTAAGTGTACCCTCTGATAAATCTAAAGTTAAAGTGTTATTAGCACTATCAATAGTTTTATTTGTTAATGTTTTTGTTGTTGCAGATAAATAAGTGTCTAAATCTGTCATTGCTACCTGTACCATTGTACCGGCATCATTAAAGACAACTCTATCAGCACCTGCTACTGTTGTTGATGTAGCTGCTGTATCACCATCAAGAATATTTAATTCGGTAGTGGTAATTGTAGCACCGTCTAAAATTTCTAACTCAGCTTCAGATATTTCTGCCGCACCAATTGTTACTGTTCCTGCAAAAGTAACATTAGCACCACTAAAGGTCATTGCAGTAGTTGGCGTAGAACCCGATTTAATTATTAATTCACCAGAACTATTTGTTAAACTACCATAAGTAGTACCACCATCTTTTAATACAATGTCTGCACCATCTGCATCTAAAGTAATATCACTAGCCGCATCAATAACAACAGCACCATCAGATATTACATCTAATTGACCATCTGTGCTTGAATATACATATGTTCCTGTATCTTGAAAATATAATTTTTCTGTACTGTTAACAAGAATATCATCAGAGAATTTAAAGTAATCCTCATCTTCCATCCATGTTAATAAACCGTCATTTGTTTCCCCATCGAATGTAACAGCTATGTCTGTAGCGGCTGTACCATCACCAATAGTAAGTGCTGTGCCTAATAACTTTGTTATTGGCCCGCCTTCTCCTGTTGTTCCGTCATGGGTATGACCTGTACTAGAAGCAAATGCTGATTCTATCTGATTGAACTCATTATTAAAATGAGATGCCTCAATCGTAGAACCATCAGTAATGTTTCCAGATTCTTGTCTTGTGTATGTTGTTCCCATTTATCTTCTTCCTCCGGGTATAAATTCTAATTGGTATCCTTTAAATGATATTGGTAAATTATTGGATGATTCTTCTACACGAATTGCTACAGTAAATCCTCCACCTTCAACAGATTGTCTAACTAAGTTAGCACCTGATGAACCATAAACTGCTGTTCCATATGTTGAACTAGCTAATCCATAAATTGCTATTCCTGCTCCTGTTGATAAAGTATATGGGGCAGGTTGCGGTATATCGGGACTATCAAAATCATAACGTAATTTAAAATTAGCATCTACGTTACCATCATTTTTATAGTTCCAAATAACTCGTTGCATACTTTTACGAATACCGGGGTCTCCCATTGTCATATCCGGTGTTCTGTAAAAAGCATTTATATTTACTGTTCCAGATGCTCTAGTAAATACATTTCCAGATTCTTGCTTATAAACATATCCATCATATCCGCCAGATATAATTGTTTCATTTCCACTGATAAAATCAGAATCTGAACTTGATGTTTTTAATCCTATTATTTCTGAATACTCAAAACCTAATTGGCCTGTATTAGGATTTACTTTTGTAACTAATATTAATCCTTTTGCAGATGCTTCTGATTGGTCAGCACTTGTTGGATAAAAAATACGATATTGTGATTTTCCTCTTATAACAAGTGAATTAACATTATGTGTAGTAATATCATCTGTAATTTCTTGTACTTGTTTAGATATAGTTCCTAACTCTACGTCACCGATTTTATCTGTACCGGCAATTGTACGAAGTCCATCTGGTGCTAAAAATATAACATCACCTGCAAATTCTTGTATACTTCTACCATCAACACAACCTATTTTTCTAGTTACTGGTTGTAAAGTAAAATCTGCTAAAGATGTTCCAACTAATTTAAATATTGCATCTTCACACAATATAAATAGATTATCACGAAAAACTTTTAATCCTACAACATTTGAGTCAACTTTAATTTCACCACCACCATTTGCTGATGTAAAATCATTAGTAGCAAACGGAGCCATAAATTTAACTGATTGTTTATTACTTCCATCACCAGAAAAAAATATGTGATTTTTAAATATTTCAACAAATTTAAAATTAGCACTTCCTGTTGCATTTACATTAGTAACACTATAACTTGTATCGATAATTCTAGGAGTAGATGTTGCTGAACAGATAACTATTTTTTCTGTTCCATTAAAGTTAAACTTTTTAAACTCATAGTTTTGAGTAGGTGTTCCTAAGCCTGTTACAACAGATGTCCATGAACCTGTTGTTCCTGCATAATGAATACTACCACCTCTTGCTGCTAAAACAACGCTATTAAAGATAGCAGACATTACTACTCGTTCTGATGATGCAGATACTTGGGGTACAATATTAGTATTATATTTTGTTGTCCCTAATATTTTTTTATAACCACCAGTTATATCTGGTTCAAAATTTTTTAATTCTCTTGCCTCTCCCGGAGACATAGAGAATACATCTTTATCGAGTACTAATCCCCCACCAAGGCTTGTTACAAATGGTGATATTTGCGAAGTGTTTGGCATTAAATTTTACCATATACTCTTAAATTAACTCGTTCATCTCTCATATATTCTGGTTTAATAACTAAATCATTATGCAATCGTTTTAAACCATCTGTATATTCTTTATTAGCAATCATTGCATGCTCTGGGTCAGAACGTAAATTGTATGCATAGTATCTTGCTTTTGCTACAATTAAATCTGCATATCTATCATCTAAATCTGGGATATCACTATAAGTAGATAATTCTGTGTGTTCTTTCCAGTATTCAAATACTATTTGATAATTACTCTTATCGGGTATAGGTGTTAAACCTAATTTACCACTTTGAGTTTTATATACATAAGCGGGCTCACCTTGTGCTGAACTTAAATTTGCAATATCTCTTTCAGAAAAACGTCTTACCCAATCATCGTATGATAAAAATGGTAATCGTTGTACTCCGATATTTCTTGATATGCGAACATAATCAACATCTAAATTTGTACTATCAGAATTTGTTAAAGTTAAATAAGTTGTGTTTGCAGGAGCTGTAAAAGTATTTTCATAAACTTTTATTTCTCCATAATTTGTTACAGATGCTGTTGCATTTAATGTACCACTTGCACCTGCAGATGTTCCTATTTGAATGGATAAAGATGAACCGCTACTAGATGAATCAAAAAATCCTACTTGTATTTTATATTCTTCATTTTTAGTTAATGTTAATGCTTGATATGCACTAGATGCATCTAATCGCATTCTACCATTACCACCAGAATTATAAGCAGGAGTACCACTATTAGTTGTCCAACTTGTTATATCAGAAGTAAATTCGCCATTTGCTGTTTCTTCTTTTGGTTTTAAATAAAATGTATCCCAGTCTATTTTACGCCATTGTAAATCACCCGTTTGTGGTGAATCTGTTGTAGGTAAAGCATATTCTCTTTGACCGGCATTTGTATAATAATAACTTTCTTTATGTAAACTTGGCAGTTCTTCTAGCTCATTATAAATATCATGAAGAGCTCTATTAACAAAATTTTTTACAGAAGTTTGCATACCACGTGCAGAACTAAAAGTAGAAGATGTTAATTCTACTTCATTCAAATCATTCAGCACTCTATTTGCTAATACTAAGTATGTTGCCATTAAACTCCTAAATTTGTTTTATTAAATCCCGGTACAGGAAAACTTTTAAATTCTATACAGTATGCATCGACAACCATGTTAGATTTATAAAAATCACTTTGTAATTCATAGGCATTTAAAAATGCAACTTGTGATTCTCTACATCTAAATTCAGTATCATATAAAAATGTACTTGTTTTAACTGAAGGCCAGTTAGGTGATGACATTACTGTTAGTAATAAAAAAACTTTAATCATAATTTATGTGGGGACTAAGCCCCACTTTTTAATTTATTTTAATTTCTCTTGGTTGTTTTTCTTTTGGTAATTCTTGTACCAAATCTATATCTAACAAACCATTTTTAAGTTTAGCATTTGTAACATTCATATATTCAGCTAATTTAAAAGTCTGAGTAAATGCTCTCTCTGCTATACCTTTATGAAGATACTCTTTATCTTCATTATATTTTACTTCACCAATTATTGATAAAGTATTTTCTTTTTGCTTTACAGTTATACTCTTTTCAGAAAATCCTGCTACTGCAAATGTTAATTTATATTTATGGTCATCCACTTTTTCTATATTGTAGGGTGGATAACTATTTGGGCGAATGTCAGCTAAATCATTAAATAAGCTGTCAAACCCCACTGTCATTGCCCGAAAGGGACTTAGGTCTATCCTTGTCATTTTTTTCCTCCTTATTAAGCAAGGTTATAATGGCATCTAACTTATCTTCTAAATTAGATATCCTTCTTTCTAATCCAACATTAGTGTCTGGAAAGAAAGAAATCTTTCTTTGATTATCAAGCATATTCCAAATTTTTTTAGTCATATGATTTCAAATATTTACAAGGTTTATTATTATATAATCCACAACATTGACCGCATTGAGTGCATTCACCTTCATATTCTTCTATTTGTTCATTCCAAATATAAGTACATTTATCAAATCCCATTGGTCTCATTTTATTATCAAGACACATTTTAGGGGGCCAAAACATTACCTCAAGCTTATTATCAACAATAAGTTTTATATTAGGACTTCCGGGAAAATAGTCTACTTTAAGACCTAACCTAGAGGATTCCCAACAACCGTCAGCATTGTTTGTAGAATTAAATCGTTTTTCTGGATTGTTATAGACAGAGCAGTAATATTTAGTCATATATTTATTATATCGCTGTATACTAATCTGTCAATAAAAATCTGATAAAAGGGGGCATTTAGCCCCCAAATATTGTATTAATTACGCAGTGTTTGAAGCAGTTTCATCTGAACCGCTAATATCACACATTAATGCCCAAACTCTGATTTTACCTGCAGTATCCTGTGCACCACCAATTGTTACATCAATAGTATCAGCAGAACCAAATACAACCATGTTACCAAATGGTAAACCAGTTGAAGCACTGTCAGTTACAGTTCTTAGGTCAGCGTGACCAGTTGCGTTAGTATCACCATCGACCCATCTGTCTGCGTCTCCACCATAACCTACATCGTAAGTTACAGAAGTAGAACCTGCAGTTAATACTTCAATACCCGCACATAGTACTAGCGTTTCTGCCGGTACGTTTAGAGCTTGAATTGTATCACCAGATGCAGGGTCAAATAATGAGTTGTCAATTGTGTTTTCAACCCAATAAGGCTTCCTTCTAGTAGAAGGATGGCCAGAAGTTGAACCAGTTACTTTACTTACTGTTGCCATTCTAGTGTCCTCCTATTAGTCTATTAATACGTGTCTAATCATAAGTGCTTCCGAACGAAGTACTTTTCTTCCAAACACGTGTAATCCTCTAACTATATCAGCAAAAGAATCTGGGTCTCTTACGACTTCTGTTTTTGCAATAGCGTTAGCAGTTGCAGTAGAAGACATATGTCCCCAAAGAATTTTGTAGTAGTTAGAAGTTGATGAAGCAGCGAAGTTGTTAGTCATGTACAATTTAAATCCTTGTACTAGACCGTCCATTACTCTACCATTTCTGATAGGTGATGCCGCATCGCCAGTAACAGACGCATCTAAAAGTTTTGCAGAAGATTGAGCTAATTGCTCATACCATTCTGGTGAACCTAAAAACCATCTGTTATCCATTGGAACGTCATTGCCATTTAATCTTTTAGCACAGTTAGCCATAATGTTAAGTGGGTCTGTTTCACTAGTGTCAAAACCAGTATCAGTTCCAGAACCATCAGAACCTACAGTTGTACCTGCACCAGATATCATTGCTGCAATTACGTTTTCGTCATATTTATCTTTTAGAGCATATGCTCCAGAAGAAGTAGCCAAAGCCTCCCAGTTCACGTGAGCTTGTCTTTCTTCGATATCGTCAACTTTAAATGCAAACGCATTAGCTTGGTCAACTACCATTTGTAGTTGGTCATCAGCTAGATTTTGGATGTTAATTGCTCCACCTCTAGTGTATGAACTTACGCTAATTGTTGGCTCTTTAATAATGTTAACAGTATCTCCGTAGTTATCAATCTCTCCTGCATAATCAGTATTAGTAATGTCTTCTACTACTGATGCAGTTCTAAAGAACTTTTGGACTTTTTGACTATAGATTACCGGTAGCCAATTGCCCGAAGGTAAGTTGTCATAACCGGCTGCTTTTGATATTGCCATGTTGTCCTCCTATAGACTGTTAAAAAAAGTTAGCCATTAACAATTCTACCTTCACGTCTAGCTAAATCAATATCCTTTTCGTGTTTTACAAACTCTTGAGGTTTCATTTTAGCTATAGTACTAAGTTTCCAGACTTTTTTATTTGTTACATCTACTTCTTTTCTAGCTGTAGAAGTTACAGATTTAGATGCTTCTAATGATTTATTAGGAGTTTTCTTTTTGCTATAACCTGTATCTACTTTGTACAAATCAATAGCTCTTGCTGCTAATGTTGCATTAGTTGCATTATCATATAACCACCCTTGAATTGTAGCATCTTGTTGACTAACCCATTCATGAAATTTTTCATCTTGTCTAATTTCATTAAAGTCTGGATGAAGTTTTGCTAATTCAACCTCAGCTTTCTCTTTTTGAACTGATACCTGTTTTGTTTCTAGTTCTTTAAGTTCACTTTCGATTTTTTTAGTCTTTTCATCAGCTTTAGTATATGCTATAGTTTCTATAACATCATAGACATCTGGATATTTAGTACGCCAAGCTTCTATTTCTTCTTTTGTTTTAGGTAGCTGTATTTTACCTGCTTCTTCTTCTAGCTGTTTTCTAAGTTTAATAACTTCGTCTTTATGCTTATTGACAGTAGAATCATAATGTCGTTTAAGGTCGTCGTAACGTTTCTTAAACACTTTCTCTTCAGCATTAACAGGGCGTTCTTCATCGGGAGTGGCTTCTTCGTCTGAAGAAGTGTCCTTTGAAACGGTAGCTGTATCCTCTGTTTCATCCTTATTTAAATCTTTTTTATATTTATTTCTATAAGGTGTAGGCTCGAGAAAAGCCTCAGTTTGAATCTCTTCAACTTGATTAGGCTCATCCTTTTCTTGTTGAATATCTTCTCTTTGGTCTTCCATTTTATCTCCTTGTGGGTGCTGTTGGAAGAACAGGTCGCCCGAATTTTAAAAAATTTTCAGGGGCTACGACTAAGCAGTCATAGGTGGCCTGTTCATTGGTGCTCCTAAACCCTCTGGTGCAGGAGCTTCTGCAGGAGCAGCCATTGGTTGCTCAGCAGAAACTGGTTGTTGTGCAGATGTCATATCCTCTACAAATTGTTGCATTGAATTGTCTGGTGAATCACTTGGATATTTATTCATAATTATTGAAACTGGTATTACTACTACTGGTTCTTTAGGGCCTCTGTCTGCTACTGCAGATACATCTATACCTTTTGCCGATAGTGCTTTTTTAACATCTTCTGTAAGATGCATATCGAGAACAGCATCTTCTGCTCCTCCCATTGGTGTATTCATTGGTTGTTCCATAGGAGGTTGTTGTGCTCCCATTGGATTTCCCATCATTCCATTTGCCATATTTTTCTCCTATTTAAAATCTTCCATATTGTTTAAATGATTCTGCCGCACTACTTGGCGGGGGTGTATAACTTTGATTTCCCGGATAGTTAGGTGCATTAGTATCTTGTTGATTAGAACTACTACTACCAGAACTAGTTGAACCTCCTGCATCTCCCGGATTAGGGCCTACTACTGGAGTATTATTGTTATTGTTTTGATTAACACCAGATGCTTGTTCATAATTATCTTGAGTATATGTTGGACTAGATGGGTCAATGTTAGCATCTGGAGTGTTAGAAGATATATCTCCTCCTACAGCTGTTACAACATCTTCGCCAACAGTACTTACATCTGTTGAACCATCATCTTTTGTTTCCTCTGTAGTTATACCTAAGTCTACATCTGTTTGAGTTTGTTTTTCTTGTTTATAAGTATTTATTATATTTTTTAAACTTTCTTTAGTAAATCCTTCTGGTAACATATTAGAATTAAAATTAACACTATCTATTCCTTTAGCTAATCTATCTCGTAATGTTTTTGATAGTTTTAATCCACTTCCTTGAAGTTTAGAAACATAATTTAATCCTGCAGATAAACTTCCAAATGATACTACTTGTCCATTATTTAAAACAAACTTACCATCTTCTCTATAGTATCCGCCTTTACCATCAGCATTAATATTTACATTACCATCTCTATCAATCATACCACCGGTAATAGATTGTGCTTGATTAATTTTTTCTTGAAACTCTGGACTGTAATTATAAACTTCCATATCCATACCACCCGGGCCAGACATAGTTGTTTTTTTCATACCGCCTTTTAATGAATAAACACTATTACCTCGTAAAAATTTATCCCATAAACCTTTACCTTCGGGTTGCCACCCATTTTCTAAAACATTAAAATAATCATCATATGATTTTTTATTAAAGTATTTCATTGCCATTCCTGCCCAACCAATTCCTGTCATATCCCCTGCTTGAACTTTAAAAGGAACTTTAACATAATTACCATTACCATCTTTTTCTAACCATCCAAGAGATATACCAGATTGTAAAAGCATATGTTCATTTTGTTGTGCTCTTGTAGGTGCGTCTGTTGAATAAGGAAATAAACTATTTGAGTTATAATTAACTCCTTTTGGAAGTTCTTTTCCTGTACCCGGTTGAAAAGGTTGTTCATTACCTCCACCTTGATTATCTTGTCTAAAAGGATTTTGATAATTAGGGTCTGGTACACATTGTTTTAAAGAGTTATCATAAATATATCCGGGTGGACATGGGTCTTGTTCTGGTTCTGTTGATGGTGGTTCCGGTGTTGTTGGTATTTTAGGAAATACAGGGTCTTTTGTTGAAAAAGCTTCTGGATTAATAAAATTTTGTGGAAGATTATTTAATTTCCATCCTGTACCATCAAAAGTTAATCCAATGTTATTTCCTTTATAATATTTTTCTGCCATTATTTTTCTTTAAGTTGTGTCCTAAGTTTCATCAGTTCCTGCAGCGAAGCCACTCTCCCCTGTTTGCGGAACACCTCCTGTTCCGATGTTTCCACCGCCAACGCCTGTAATGTCATCTGGATTCGCTCCTGTAGGAGCTCCTCCACTAGAGGCCATTGAGGACTGTTGATTATTGCCTTCAGTTTGTTGATTTCCATTTGCCATTCCCATTATTTTTGCAAAGATTGCCGCTTTCTCCGGGTCATTAATTAATTTTTCTGGTTCTATATCGAGTGACTTTGCAATTTCAGATAATATAGAATGCCATCTAACAAACGGAGCAAGGTTTTGATTTGATGCGACTTGTAAGAAAGTCATAAGTCTTTGTGACCTTACTTCTTTTTGCATCAACGATGTTGTACCTCTTGCTTTAATATGTAAATCACCTTTTATTTCTGGAGCGTCAATATTAAATTGCATATTCCATGCAAATAATGTTTCACCCAATGGTCGTAATAAAAAGTCATCAATATTTTTTATAACTGTTTTTATACTAAGAGCTGCAGCTCCCATTAACATAGACATACCTGCGGCTGTTCTTGTTGTTGATTGAACACCAGTAGTACCATGTGAGTATGAAGGTATACCTGTTGATTCATCTGCAAGTTGTCTAAACCTATCAAACATCATTAAATTTTCTGTTGATGTATTAGGAAACTTAACACCATGTATTGCTTGACCCGGCATACCAGATTGCCTTCTAAATATTTTACCCGGAAATACTTTCATATCTTGACCCGGTACTAACATTGTTTCATCAATGTCAAATACTAGATTACCTGCTAATGCTAAGTTATCAATAGCCATTCTTGCATGACCATTCATAATTGTTTGTGCATCATCCATATTTTCTGGAATACCTATACCAAAAAACTGATATGGATTTATTTCATAAGGTATAACTAAATAAGGAAGTCTAGTTGGAGTAAATGGATTTAATACTAATCGTATTACTTGACCATTACATACCCATGCATTAACTTGCACTTCATCTAATTCATCTAATTCTTCATCAAGTTCTAAACCTGCTTCAACAGCTAAATCTTTATCTAATGTTCCCCAAAATTCTAAAATTTCATATCTGTTTTTATCAAACTCATCTGTAGATTCTCTATCTTGTAAAGATGCTTCATAACCTCTAGCTTCATAGCTTGGGCCCATCATTAAAGATTCTTTAATAGCTTCTTTTCTAAAAAACGGTCTATTAATTAAATCTCTTACTTGAGCTTTAGTATATACATGTCGTTGAATAACATATTCTGCATCTTCAACTCTTGTTGCATCTGGGTCTGGATAAAAATCCCAACAAGATACTGCCTCTACTCTTGGTACATTTTTTATTTTAGGTTGATACTCATTTAAACCTGTTTCTTCATTTTTAACCCAATTATGACTTGTTTGTTCATAAGTAAATGGGCCTTTAATAACACCAGTTCCAAGTAATGCCATTTCAAACAATGCATGACGAATAACCGATACAGCACTAGCTTCTTCTAATTGGTCATGAATAGTTTTTTCCATATTACCCGCTGCTATTTCTGCAGGGCTAATTTGAGGTTCTGCTTTACTGTCTGTCGCTTCGCCTTCAACAAAATCAACACCTTGATATTTTTCTTTTAATCCACCAAGTATAGTATCTATTGTTGCACCGGGTGGTAAATCTTTACCATCACCGGGAAATCCATATGGACTCTCTGGCTGTTCTTGGGTATCTTGTTCTTTTTTAAACTTAGATACATGTGCATATTCTGCAATACCTTCTGGAATAGGTGTTGGTTCTACTCCTACTGGAAATTTTCCACTAGAAAATAAAACTTCTATTAACTGACCATAAGCAGCTAAAACTTTTGTTTTAGTTATTTTAACAAATACTTTTGATTTTTCAGATTCTGTAAAAGCCATATCATTACCATAAACACCTCTATAGTTACGATAAGCTCTTAGCCATCTTTCTTCATCAAATTTTCTTGCATTTTCTGCATCAATAAATTTACTTTTAACTAATGCAGAAAGACCAGAAACATCATATTCCTGTTCTTCTTTTGTATCTTTATCTTGCAATGCTAAAATTTCAGCTTGCGTTTCTTTAGCCATTAATTATTTTCCGTCTGCTACTTTAGAAAATTCACCTTGTGAGTATTTTTTCAAAATATCGTTACTTGGTTTTTCTTTTGCTCCATAAGTTTCTGGTGCACTTGATAATTCGCCATGTGAATATTTTTTTAAAATATTAGCACTTGGTTTTTCTTTTGCAGGAGCACCATCAGCAACATCAGAAAGTTCTCCATGCGAATATTTTTTCATTTTAATTTGCATTTCCATTGTCGTTTCTCCTAGTAATCTTTTTTATCAGCCATTGCAAAAAAGCTTGGCTCAATATATTGTTTATTTTGTTTTGGATAATCTTTAGTACTTACATCCGGGTCAGCTTCTCCCCCGTTATGTGAAGATAAATTTAATGTTTTTACTCCACTTGGCTTTTGCTTTGGATAGTCCGCACCAAGGTCACCTTGTTTATATTTTGTTAATACTGGTTGTGGCATTATTTGCCCTCCTTGATTTTTGCCTTTAAGTAATCCACTAATTTAGGATTATCTACAAAAACAGTTGTTAAGCCATTGGCTAATCCATTGACTATTGTTTCTTCTTTATCGCCAATATCAATATTCCATTGATATACTATTGCGTGTAATATCTCATGCATTAATGTATTAGCGTGAGAAACTCCTTGTTCTTCTTCCGTATATCCTATGATACCTTCTTTAGAAAAAAATTGACCTTGAGCTTCGTTTGCTGTAGCAACAGTTTGTTTCCACTGCTCTAGTTTATAATCTCTATATCCAATCTTTATACTATTAGGTATTTTCATTTAATATCCGAATACTCTATCAGCAGGTTTAAATTTTTCTTTATCTGTGTACCTATTTGCGTCATAACTTTTTGGATGTACTGCTCTACTCATTACACCATAACGCAAGGCATCATAAGCATGGTCTTCTGCATGTGTATCAACATCCTCGGGATTGCTTTTATCTACAGGCAGCATTGGTAATGTTCTAATTAAATTTTTACAATTAGAAAACACTTTTAAACTGGGTTGTCCCGTGTGTTCATTAATAGAAAGTTGTTTATGTAATTCTAACTTTCCTGCTACTCGACTTCGGGGCGACCTATCTGAAGGTCTCCATCGACAGCCTTCTCTAATCATTGTCTCTGCAATACTAGGGCCGGCATCCCCTCGTTTTGCCCAAGTAGAAGAGTCCAAGATTCCGTATCGAATATATTCGTCACGCTCTTTTTCCAAGACTTGTCGGGCAAAGGTATCTGCCGTAACTCGTTGGGTATAATGCTCTCGGTATACCCAGAAATTGTTATCGAAGTCAACTGCAATCCAAAGAACGCAAGCCGCAGATGAATAGCCCCAGTCACATGTTCTGAACTTGAGCCAGTTGTTGGGAATATCAAAAGGCTGAACAACGTGAGTAGTAATGCTAAACTCCGGAAAAGCTGAATTTTCAAATGCACTCCAATCTCCTTCTAAAAATTGTTTTCTTTGTACTTCTGGTAAAGAAGAGAGCATAATAAGATAATCATCTGTTTGCATAAGATAAGGATTATCTTGTAACTTAGCCGGAATAAAACGTCTTGTTATAGACTTTTGTCCTGCAATTGTATCTATCTTTACATCAAACGCCGTATTAGGTTCGGCAGGGTCAACAAACATTTCTTTAACCCATTGTGAACCTACGTTTCCCGGGTTACCTGTTGCTCGCATAAAAACAGGTATATCTGGGTCAACACTACGAAGTGATGAACGTAAAAAATTATATATTTCTGGAGTAGGATATTGTGGTAATTCATCAATACCTATCCATGTATATGATTGACCTTGGTAACGAAGAACGTCAGTTAAATTTTCTGCGTAACCAAATTCAATTCTAGCACCGGATGGGAATCTCCATTCTTTTTCTTGTTCTCTCCATCTAGCACCAGTAAATGCTTGTGAATATAATCGTTGAGAATGATTAATCATATCTCTTAACTCTGGCATAGAACGTCTAATTAATAAAGCTCTATGATTTTGTTTATCACAATAACGAAGAGGGTCAATAAGCATGGCATAAGATTTACCTCCACCTCTTGCTCCACCATAAAATACTTCTCTTTCTGCTGACGCTAAGAATTGCATTTGTGGCCCTTCATTAGGTCTAAAAATAACATTTTCCTCTACATGCTCTTGCACATTTGGGGGTAATGACTCTATAGTATCCTCTGTTATTACAGAAGAATTTTTACCTAACAACGCATCGTTTGTTTTAAGAATATCGTCTTTTTTTCTTTTTGCGTGATTAACAACTGCCGTTGCTTTTTTTATTCTTTCTTCTTGTCTTTTTATCCTTCGCTTTGCAGCGTATCTTGCTTTTGACTCTGTACTAAGGATTCGTTTGCCTTGTGGCTCTCCTCTTTTTCTTCCAAGATTTTGTTTTGGTTTAGGTGGTGGGATGTTGTCCATCTGTTATTTACTATCTTTCGTAATCCTACGTGTGTTATTGGTCTATTTGTTTTTTGTGTTAGCCATCTAGCCACTTCACGATAAGAACAATTATTTAAATATTCTTTTGCTTCTTCTAATGCATCCAATTCAGATTGTACTGGCTCGATGTATTTATTATCATCATCTGCTAGTTTAAATCCAAATGGAATTGTACTTCCTTTACTACGTTTTAATCTCATCCTTCGGTGGTAATATAAAAATACCATGAGCAACTTGGGCATTGATATCTATTTTATCTCTCTTTACTAAACCAACTCTATCAAGAATTTGTTTTGCTGCATCCATACGAATATTAACACCCGGTGTTTTACCGTCTTCATCTAGTGCATCTACTAAACCTTTTACAGCTTTTGCAGAATGCAATGCTAAAGAATATTCTGCTCTCTCTAGTATTTCTTCTTTTAATGCTTTAACAGCTTTTGGATAATACGTTGATGCATATCCTGCAATCTCTCCTGCTTTTCTTGGGTCACCTTTTGCTTCTCCAAATAATGCTGTTAAAAAAGTTTGTTGCTGTTCTGTTAATTCTCTATCTATTTTTTTTGTCGGTAACATTCCATCCTTTTCCAAACATAAAATCAGACAATTCCATAAAGGATTGGCCTAAACCATATGGGTCTATTAATTTAAAACCAACGTCGTTTTTGTTTGCTTTTTTCTCTTCTTTCTTTTGACCAGTTTGGCGTTTTAATTGTTTTGTCTTTTTCACGTTCTTCATAACTTTTTTCTACTGATTGCATTATTTGTTCTCTTGCCTTATCTTCTTTTCCACCCACATCTGATATAATAGATAAGTTAGGAGCTGATATAACTCGTCTAACAAAAGGATTACGACAAGGAAAGTTTCTTTTGTGTATTGGTAAATGTTCTGTCCATTTTTTACCAGTCTTTTTATTTTCATATTCGTATAATGGCATTAAGACCCTTTCACCCATTTTTTAGATGGCGATTTAGTTTTGCTTGGGCTCCACTTTACTTTATCTGCCCACCAAGCTGCAGACATTTTTCCCTTAGCAATATTTTTTGCATGTCTAGATTTAAAAGCTTTTCGTTGACCTGCTGTTTGATTAGTTTTTACCCCTGCTTGTCCAAATCTAATGGTTTTAATTTTGTCACCTTCTTTAGCAACAACAATATGTGATTTACCACTTCCATCATTTAAACGTTTTGGTTTGTTATAACCGCTTACCCCGGCACGCTCTAATCTAGAATCTTTCTTTTTCATTTTGCTTTTTTTTGTGCTGATTTGCTTAACTCTTTAAAATGAAATAAAGGCTTACTTGTTTTACTATGTGTTTTACCACTGTGTAATTTACCGTTAGGCATTTTATGATATGCCCCTTTAAATTCTTTTCCATCTTTTGTATAATGTTTTACGCCTTTACCCATTATGAAAAACTCCTATATTGTTTTACTTTCTTTGCAATCTTTTTCGGTTGCTTCACAAATTGTTTGCCCTTTTTTGTTCCTTTTCGCTTTGCTTTTGTCGTTGCCGCATACTCTGCAGATGTCAGTGACTTGATTGCTTTTTCGGGTAGATATCTTTCTCCAGTATCGCTTGACTTCTTTCCAGACTTCGTTCGCCACTTTTGTTTACCCCAAGCTTTAAGACTTCTTTGACTTTTTGCTAGTGCCATTTTTTGGTTTTCTTTTTAATACTTTAAAGTCCGCACCAGTTATTTTATCTCTTGGTGATGCAACTCTTGCTAGTTTTTTTTGTTTTGGTGAATATTTTTTAAAAGGCATTATCTATATGTCCCTCCTGTTTGTAAAATTTTTTGTAATTTAGCTAAAGCCATTAGATTTGCCTCGGTATATAATCTTCTTCTACATTGATACTAATACTAACAGAACTGGTAGCACTAGCTAAACCTCTTATCTTATCTGCTTCTTCTAACCATAAAGATTCTGTAATTTGTATTATAGCATTTGGTAATAGCTTAGTTGCTTCCGTAATAGTATAATAAGTTGTTGTCGAACTATCATACCAATCTAAACTAAAAGTTACTTGATTACCTGTTAAGTTGCTAATAAAAATACTTTTAACTTGTGTTTCATAGTTATTAGGAACTGTATAGATATCAGTATTAGATGTTCCTAATTCTAAAGCTACTGTTCTATTTTTTGTTGACATTAATAGCCATCCTGTACTAGTAATAAATCAAACGATGCAGAAGCTGAAGAGGTAGAACTTGCCTTTCCAGAAACATAGATATCTGACTTTTCAGGTATTACATTGATTGCATTAAAGATAACAGTTGTCTGTCCACCTCTAACATTTAAAAATTGTTTTGTTTGAAAAGCTCCGTTAGAACCTTCATTTATTCTTTGTATAAATTTAAAATCCATTTCTTGGTCTTTACCAGATGATATATTCATTGATAATAAATAACCAGTATAACCTACAGGTATGGTATATAATGCCATTAATGTTTGACCGTTTTCTTCCGATATAGTTGCGGCTACATCAGAACCACCTGTATAAGTAACTGTAATTTCACCTTCATTGTTTCCAGAAGACCCTGCTGTTTCAACAGACATTCTAAATACTCTTAAAAATGTTTGTGTAGTTGTAACTGTACTTGTACCATTTAGATTAACAGTTTCTTCAGCTAAATTATAAGAACCATCTAATCCTTGTATTCTTAAAGTTCTAGCACCAGAGCCAGTAGTGTGAACATCGTTAGCACTATCACTAACAACATCAACAGTAACTTCCGAAGATTGCCAAGGATAATTATCCCCTGTTTCCCAAATTGTCTCAAAAGCTCCCGAACCAATACTAGGATTATATCCAAACTTATTAATCAGAGAATGCCCGGGAATTTTACCTTGAGCTACTTCTAGATAAAAGGGATATCCTGCTTCACTACCACTAACATTACTAATAATAGTAGGATAATGAGTAATACTCACTTATATCCTCCGCCTGCTTTTTTATAAGCTTTAGCTAATGCTTGGGCTTTTCTTGCTGACCACTTACCTGC
>Ga0208645_1001582_pt1 | contig 19597 bp, 20 predicted proteins | sample VirMetDEL_Sep_01_FD_184519 | JGI IMG/M metagenome (GOLD analysis project Ga0208645, IMG submission 184519) | Aqueous microbial communities from the Delaware River and Bay under freshwater to marine salinity gradient to study organic matter... | ecosystem: Environmental > Aquatic > Marine >... | reverse complement strand
TTATGAATCATCATTTAATAATACAACATCATATACTTATTATGTTCTACATATAATTAATAATGGTGGAGATAATAATAATACAACACTTTATCAATTCGCAGTTTATGGTGATAAAACTGGTTCTATATGTGTTGCTGGTGCTGAAACTAACGCTACATTAGGAAATTTCACTTTAACTGGTTCTTCACTCTTGTCTGGTCTTGGAACTTTACCTAACTTATACGATAATAAAATAAACGCAAGTGGTAGTGGTAGTGCATATACCGACCAATTAGTCGTTCTACAAAAAAATACAAATAGTTTTACTGGTTGGTTTTTAAATTATGCATTTACTAATTCACAGACAATTAATAAATATAGAATATGGGGAAGACCAGATGGAGCTTCTTCCACTCAAAATCCTGTGAATTGGGAATTACAAGGGTCAAATGATGGTGTAAATTATACTTCATTACATAGTGTAAATGGTGCTACTTGGAATAATTATTCAGTTGTTGGAACAGCATCTGATAATTTAATTCACGCAAATGAATATAGTTTTACTAATGGAACTTCTTATACTAATTACAGATTAGCAATATCGGCAAATAGTAACGACCCCACTTATTGTACTATGGCGGAAGTAGCATTATACAAAGATGATACTTATGCATCAGTAGCTGCTTTTGGAGCATCAACTGGTTTTACAGCAGAAGCATCAAGTAGTTTGGGTGGTAATCTACAACCTGATAATTTATTTGATAATACAACAAATAGTTATTGGGCTTCAACTGGTGGAACTTTTAGTGGAGGTTCTCGGGTTGGTTATACTTTTGCTGGATGTGTCTTTGATACACCACAAATCATTACAAAATATAATGTATTTCCTATGTCGCTTTCTGGTGGCGAGGACGGGAATCTCAAGAGATGGGATTTTGTTGGTGCTGATAGTTTAACTGATTTACAAAATGATCAAAATTTAACTGTTATACAATCCATTAATTTAACTGGTTCAGTAAATACGGCAGGAGCATATATCGATTATCCAGGTATTAGTATATTACAGAGTTCTAATTCACAAGCATCTGATTTACAACAATATGGTAATAATTATGAAGTATCAAATTCAACAGCTTTTAAAGCTTATGGTCTAAAAATTTATACTAATTATGGTAAAAGCGTTGCAAATTTCTCGCAATTTGGTCTTTATACAAATGCTTCAACCATCACAACTTCAAGAATGCCCAAAGAAATTGTTTTCCAAGGTCAAAAATTAAATGATAATGTATGGACTACAATAGAACAAAATGTATTAACAACAGAACCAAATGCTGCTGGCTTTGTTGCACCATCTACATTACCACAAAATCCCAATCTAGCAAATTTAACAGCACCATACGATGAAACATTTAATCAATCTAATCAACACTATAAAAAAATGAGATTAGTAATACCACAAGCATATACTGATAATAGTATAAATATAGGCGAATGGGTTTTAAGAAAAAAGAATCATATTAAAACCTATTTAGGTAATAATGATAATTCATTTAATCCATCATTATTATCTTATGAAGTAGTATTAACTACAAGAGATTCTGATAATAATTATCCATTAGATGATACACCAGGTGTAAGTGTTAATATTAATCCTACTACTACAAAAAATGAACTCCAAGATGGTAATACTCACACATATACCCAGTTGTCTATGAATACAGATAATACATATAGTACAACTGCTAATTTAATTAATTTTGGAGATAGGTATATGAAAATAACATACGATTTCCCAGAACCAAGTGTGATTAATAATTTCTTATGTTGGTCTAATAACAATAATGCTTTATTATCTAAATTAATGAAAAATATAGAAATTCAAGGTTATTATAGTATTAATAGAGTAGTACATTATGATATTTTATATGACGGAGATTTATCTACAACCATACCAATCGCAACAACCTCAACATCAATTGATAGTGAAACTGCATACAATCCTAAAGAAACATTAGGATTTAATACAACTAATAAAAAATATGATGCTATTATATTAATTATTAAATCTAACTTTGACGAATTTAGTAATAATATAGTATTAGCAGATTTACTATTTAGTGGATATGATACAGGAACAAATTTTTATAAACAAGTTCCATTTATAGGTATGGTATGTACAAACCAAATAACATCAACAAATAAATATAAAATTCCATTACCAATAGAAGGTGAATTTAATTCTTTATCAAGATCATTCCAAAATAACGAATTCAGTTTAATAAATAGTTGGGAAAGAAAAATAACTAATGACGATAGAGGTGTTGTTGTAGCACAGATTAATTTTACTACTGTAGGACGATACGAGAACGCACCAGGTGCAAATGTTATGACCATAGGTATTTCTGAAGCACAAACAGGTGACCCACTAACTTCTGCTTCATTTACACCAATAATTGACCAAACATCAATAGATGAAGTACAATTAGTTACTGGTATACAAATAACAAATAATGGTAGTCATTATAAAAGTGCTCCACAATTAATATTTCTTGTTAATGGTGTAGAAAAACCACCAAACGATGTTAGTTGGACTACTTATCCTGTATGGGAAGTTATAATGGGAGATTTTAAAACCAGTTATAATAAAGGAACTCTTGTAAATAATGAACCAAATTTCCCATATATAACAATTGGTTCAAATGATATGAATTGTGAATTTGATACAACACAATCAAGAATGAATTTTAATAAGATGCATACATTAATGAAACAAGGTCAAGAAGCAAATGGATTAAGTAGATATTATGATAATACTATGGTGTTTAATTCATCACTACCATTAATAAGTCCTGATACTGAAAGTGGTAATGATGTGATGAAAATACATAATACAAAATTTTATTTAAATTCTACAAGAGCAGGATTTACAGAAGCTATATCAAAATCAAATCTTGCTGACCAAATAATACCAATAACGAATCCATTTATAAAACAAAAAGGAATAGCATCATCAATATCAGGCATCGGGATAATGGGATTACACGTAGGTAAAAAAGATGGTACATATAATAAAGTATCTCAATTTAATAAACATTCATATACTAATTGTTTATTTGATAAACTTGGTTTTAAAATAGAACAATTATTACCACTATTTGGTAATCAAAATAATATGTTTAATAGAGGTTCTCATAATAGATATATTGATGATAATAAATTAGCAGTATCTAAATTAAACAATATGGTTAAACCAGTAACAACAGGCGGATTTATATCTGCATCACTTAGCCAGTCTTTAAATACATCAAATTTAAATTATCTTATGGGTTCATTAGATGGTAATAATCAATTACAAAAAAGTGTAGCACAAGTATCAGATTCATTAATTGGAATAAATTTACCACAGAAGTTTAGTTATTCTCATCTATTAGTTTATTCTAATATTGTAAATAAATATAACTATATTGGTGGTCAAATTATAAATGATATACCTTGCGTAGGTTCTGTAAATAGAAGTTATGAAACTGGCGATTTTATATTTGGAAATTCACCAGGAGTAGAATATACAATTGATAAAACAAAAATATTAACTGATGTAGATGTTGATATAAGAACTAATCTTGGAACTCCAGCATTACTGGGTGAAGGTAGTACTATAACATTTAAGATTGATAAGTTTAGAGATTTACCTTTAGCATTACAAGAAAAGAAATAAAAATTTTTAGTATTCCGAAAAAAATAGTAATCGCTTAAAATACAATATTGTAAAATACGCTGAAAAAACAATATTGTATAATATACAGAATATACAATATCTTAAAATACGCCGAAAATACAATAATATACTCATAAAAAATATTTTTTATAGGTTGTATAGAGCTTTTAGAATACAATATTGTATAAAACACGAAAAAAACAATATTAATATTGTATTTTAAGTCATTTTTACAATATTCTATTTATTTTTACTTAAATTTATATCTCTAATATTATTAAATGGAAAAACAATTACTAAATAAATATGGTGGTAGAAATTTAAATAAAAAATTATTATTAGAATTGATAGATGATATTAAAAATTATAAAGAAGATAAAAAAATTGAGAAACCAAATTTAACAGAAGAGAATATTATTAAAGTAATAAATTCTATGACTAACAAAGAGGATAAACCATTATCAGATAAATCAAAAGACATTTATAAACGCAGGGCAAAGAATTTAAATTTAATTAAAGTTCTAGAAGATTTAATTAAATTTAAAAATAATAAAGATGAAGTTAATAAAATTTTAAAAGATATTGAGATGCAGAAATCTAAAACATTACGAAAAGATTTCTCCAAGTTTAGATCATTAGAAGATTTTATATTTTTAAATCAGATGATTAATAATATTGATAATGTTTATGAAAATTTAAATGAATATGTATTAAATAGAATTAATCAATATATACAAGAATTAATTAAATTAAGAACAGAAGCAAAAGATAATAAAACTTCATTTGATGATTTAAAAATAGAGTGGACTGAATATTTAAAGAAAGTTAAAGAACTAACAGAAGATACAAAAGTTCCAATTAAAATAAAGATATTATTTAATTTATATAAAACATTTCCTCTTCGTGATAATTATGGTGATGTATTATTAACTGATAAAGACCTTGATGATGATGTTAATTTCTATAATGTTAAAACAAAAGAATACCATTTAAATAATTATAAGGGTACTGCAAAAGCAAAGTATGGTAATAAAGTTTATAAAGTACCAGAATATATACACAAGATGATAATGGAGGAATACGATAATGGTAATAAATATTTAATAGGAAAAACAAAAGATACTAAATATAGTAAAGGTAGTTTAGTAACTCTTGTTAAAGACGCTAGTAATAAATATTTTGGTAATCAATTTACTATTAATGATATTCGTAGAAGTGTTGTTTCGTATTACCACGAACATAAAGATATTAAGAAAAGAAAACAATTAGCGGATATAATGTTGCATAGCTATGAAGAAGCTCAAAGAAGTTATAACAGAGAAGAGTTTAAAGAATAATTCATAATTCAGAGAAAAAATTATAATCTTCTTTAATTTTTTGATCAGTATATAAATCTTCTAATATTTCATCTTTATGTTTCTTTAAATATAAATTTACTTCTCTAATAGTTTTATCTACACCTAATTTTTTTAAAGCATTATATTGAACAATATAAACTAAATCAGTACCCATTAAACTATTTTTAGCCATATCTTTTTGAAAATCACTTTTATCAAAATCTCTTAAACGCACCAATTCCATATAAATTTTATCCTCAATAGAATTTTTACCAAGACTGCGAATTGTTCTACCATATTCGTCTAACATTTCTTCATCTTTATCAGTAAACTTTTGATTACCTTCTCTGATATTTTTTGTTAATAAAATTGCTTTTCTTCTATTTTTTTTTAATTCTTCATTTAATTGATTTACATTTGTATCAGACATTTTTTTTACATTTTTTTTAGTTTTAGCTTTTCTCATAGTTGTTTTTATTAATGTTTTAACTTTTCCTATTGGAACAATTGCTTTACTTGTTGATGGTGTTGGTTTTTTTGTTGTGGTCTTTGGTGTTGGTTTTTTTGTTGTGGTCTTTGGTGTTGGTGTGGTCTTTTCTTTAGGCATAGTAATTTTAGCTACACCTTTTGATTTAAGTTTTATTTTTTTATTCACCAGGTGTAAATGTTTATCAAGGTCATTTATTAAATCTTGTTTTTTTTGGGTTAAATTAACTTTTGTTTTTAATTTATAAATTCTTACTAAATCTTTAATGTAAGGCACTTTTTGTTTTGATAAATGGTTTTTTAAATCACTCATATTTATTTAATTAAAATATTTTATATTAAAAAAATAAAATAAAATATGCCTCCAAAAAAATATTTTTCTGGATTATCTGAAAAAGAAAAAAAAGAAAAAAAACAAAATATAAAAGAATCTAAAAAGTTATATGATGCTGGTAAGAAGAAACAAGCTTTTAAAAAAGCAAGTGAAAGACCTACAATTAAATCAAGTAAAAAATCTTCATATACTACAAGATTTAATAAAAAATTTCCAGATGTAAAATCACCACCATCTAAATCTTTTGCAGATGCTACTGGTATTCCAATAGCAGACCAAAAAACAATTATTAATCGTGGGAAAGCTGCATTCGCAACAAGTGGTAGTAGAAGTTCTGTATCATCACCTACTGCTTGGAGTATTGCGAGAACTTATGCGTTTTATTTTAAGGCGATACAAGGTAAGGATAAAATAAATCAAGACCAAGATATTTATGATAAACTTAAAGGAAAGATTAAAAAATAATTTAATTAAAATTTATAAAATCTAAATTTAATTAAATGGAAAAAAAAACATTATATAAACCTTTTAAGTATAAAGGAAATGGTGTATTTAAATATTCTGTATATGTTAAAAATGAAACAACTGGAAAACCTAAACTAATACATTTTGGAAATAAAAAATATCAACAATTTAAAGACAAAATAGGACATTATAAGAATTTAGACCATAATGACCCTAAACGCAGAGAAAGATATTTAGCTCGTGCTAAGGGTATTAGAAATAAAAAAGGTGAATTAACTTGGAAAGATAAGAATACTAAGAACTATTGGGCTGTGAGAATATTGTGGTAATTTAATTAAATTTTTTTTATTTATTAAATATAAATGAAGAGTTATGAACAAATACAAGCTTATAAAAGGGCTTATTACTTAGTTAATAAGCGGAAACTTTGTGAGTATAGTAAGAACTATTATTTATATTCTAAATGTTATAGAGATATGACTAATGAAGAAATATCTGATTCTCTAAAAAATTTTATTAAAAAATATAAATCAAATTATAAAAAAAATGATAATTCTAAAATTAATATAAAAAAACAAAATATTATAATATCGTTTAAATAAAATGGAAATGTATATATTTATTTTATCAATTGTAGGTTCATTATTAGTTGGAATGAAACTTAAATCTAAATGCGTTTCTAAATATTGTGAATGCACTATTGAAAAAGTAGAAACAGATGATGAAATTTTAAGAAATATTAGAATTGGTAGAAGATGTATTCCTCGTGAAACTGGAAGTATTTAGATCATTAATATTAAACGCAATTTTTGTTTTTTTCTTTCATATTCTTTTTTTTCTTTTATGTATCTTAACAAAAAGTCAAATGAATACTTTTTATCTAAATTCATATTTATATTAATCATATAAATAAATTTTAATAAATAAATAATGTATAACCAATTGTTTAGAAGGAAACCAACTGATGATGAACTTTATATTATTTTAAAATGTTATGGAATTAGTAATCTTGATTCTGATGAAAGTATTACTTATTTATCTTTACAAATAAATAATACAATAAATAAATTATATGAAAATCTTGATATTTTAATTGATGTTTATTTACCTTGTAAATATAAATTTATATCTGAATTAACTATTAAGAGATGCATAACTATCCTCAGACAAATTACTAGATTATATAATTATAAAGTTGTTAAGTATAGTTTTAATAAAGCATCAATTTATAAAATAGAATCTAATAGTAAAAAAAATATAAATATAAAAAAAAATGTGGAATTAAAATTTAATTAAAATTTGATTTAATTTATACAGAATTTATTTAAGGATAAATTAATTTCTTATATATATATAAATATGGAGAAGATGAAACCAGGAAGAGCTAGAACTAAAATGTATGAAAATGAAACTATGCAAGAATATGATAGAAGAATGAAAAAACATAATTATCATACAAATGCAGAATATGCTGCTAAAAAAAAATTACAATATTATAAAAAATTATATAGTAATGATACAGATTTTCAGATTATTCTAGAAACTAACAATAATATTATAGAAACATTATTAGAAGTTGTTACTTTTCATCAAAAGAAAAAACTTAATTTAATTTAGAATTTACTTAAAGAATTAATATATTTATTATATGTGATACAAAATAGAATACTATAGACAACACCTCTCCCATTTCTTTCGTTTATAGTAGAAAATGGCGTATCACCATCTACACTTATTTTTATTGTAGAAAAATGTTTAGAAATAAACATTTTTTTATTTTTTTTAAAATTTGAATTTAATTTAAATTGATTTAAAGATAATTTATTTTCTCAATATATATTATAAAAGAATGGAGATCTCAAAAATTGCAGAAGCTATGAAAAATTCTCAAAAAGAATTTGACCCAAAAGTTTTTAAAGATTTTCTAGATAAACGTAAGGTTACTAAACAATCTGATTATACACATACTAGTTTTAAAGGTGGAAAATATTATATAGAATCACAAGATAATGATGAATATTTAAGATTGTATAAATATTATGATGGAAAATCTTTTGGAATGGTAGAATTTGCAAAGTGTTTTAGTAGATATATTAGATTTGATTTAGATCTACATTTTAAAGAATCTACTAAAATTAAAAAACAAAATATTTGTGATATTGTTGGATATATTAAAACTGAAATTAATAAATATTATGATGTAGATTATGATGTTTATGTATTAATGAGAAAATCACCAACACAAAAAAATGATATTTGTAAAAATGGTATTCATATACAAATTCCTGATATTGTTACTAAAAATGATTATATTACTAAATTTATTCGTAAAGAATTAATATCTAATAATAATTTAATTAATCTTTTTAAGAATATGGAAGTTATTAATCCTATAACTGATATTATTGATGAATGTGTTTATACTGGTAATGGTTGGATGCAATATGGTTCTGATAAAGGAACTGATAGTTCTAATGCTTATAAAGTTAAATATATTGTTGATAAAGATAATCAAATGAAAAAATATAAAGAAGATAATATTAATTTAGTTGAATTATTCTCTTTAAGAAATAAAATGAAACCTACTGATATTAATAAGAAAGGATTAGATATTATAGAAAAAATTTATGAAGAAGATAATGAAATGGAAAGAAATAAAATTATTGTTCAAGAAAAAAAGAAAGAAGAAATAGAAAAACGAAAAGCTGAAAGAAAATATGATGATGTTGTTGATAAAGATTTTATTAAAGAATTAGTTGGTTGTTTAAATGCTAATAGAGTTGATGATTATAAAACTTGGTCTGAATTAGGTTGGTGTTTAAAATCTATTGATGAAGGACTATTTGATTTATTTGATAAATTAAGTACAAATAGTGGAAAGTATGATGGAAGTGCAGTTGAGAAGTTTTGGGATAAATCAGTTGCTGGTAATTATACTATGGGTACATTAAGGTATTGGGCTAAACAAGATAATCCTGAAAAATATGATAAAGTTTGTGATAAATACAAGAAGTATGATATGAGTAATACATTACCTGTTGAATGGGACGGAGATACAATTGCTTTGGATTTTTCAAAAAGATATTTTGATAAGTTCATTTATCAAAATAAAATAATGTATTATTTTAACGGTGTTTATTGGGAAGAAGACGATGAACTTTTAAATATCAAATCATTTATATCAAATAATTATAAAAGAGAATTAAGAAATATAAATATTAAAATAAGAAATTATAAATTATCAAAAACTAATAACCCAGGAGTAATAAAAGATATTGAAGAATCCTATGAAATTAAAGATGCTTGTATTTCTTCTATAACAAAATTAAGTTCTAAAAACCATATTACAGATTGTTCAAAATTATATCTTAATAATAAAGATATTGAATTTGATACTAAACCTTATCTCTTTTGTTTTAAAAACAAAGTATGGGATTTAACAAAAGGGGAATTTATTATACCTAATCCATTAGATTATATGACCATTACTTGTGGTTATAATTATGAAGAAGATGAGGAAATTGAAACTAAATTGATTCAAATGGATAAATTATTATCTACTATATTTCCTGTAAAAGAAGAAAAAGATTACTTCTGTCGTGTTTTATCAACTGCTATGTGTGGAATTCAAATTGAAAAATTATTTATTCTAAATGGTAATGGTAGAAATGGTAAAGGTGTTATTGATGAACTGACTATGAAGATGTTAGGAAATTATGGATTAGATGCTAATATTAGTATAATTACTGATAAAAGAAAAGGAGGTGCTAATGTAGAAATGAGTGAATTAAACAAAAAAAGATTACTTGTTTTCAAAGAACCACCCGAAGATGCTACTATGAATATGAGTACTATCAAAGATATTACTGGTTCAGGTATAATTAATGCTAGAACAATTTACAAGGATAAAACAGATACAGAATTGACTAATACAACATTTTTAGAAGTAAATAAAAGGTTAGAAATTGCTAGTAAGATTTCTAATGCAGATATTGATAGAATTGTTGATATATTATTTAGATCTACATTCAAAAGTAAAAGTAAATTAGAAACATTAGAAAAACAACTTGGTGAAATTCCAGAATATAATTATGAAGGTAATAAATTTTATAAAACCAAAGAATTTACTGAACAATATAAAATTGTCTTATTCCATTACTTACAACCATATTTTCAAGAAGTTTATACAAATAATGATTGGGAACTTGATGTTAATAAACCTCAATTCATTATAGATAGAACCAACGAATATCTACAAAGTAACGATTTGTTATATTCTTGGTTTAAAGATATGTGTGAAGATTATGAACTAATTGGAGATAATTTTTACAAAGAAAAAGTTAAATATGATACTGGTTGTAAAAATGATTTTATAACACTTAAACAAATACTTACTGACTTCAAAGGTACTGAAATTTATACTAATTTAACAAAAATTCAAAAAAGAAAATATACAAATAAAGGTTTTATTGATGAAGTTATGACTAATGAATTTCTGAAAATATTTTATAAGAAAAGACATCAATTTACAATTGATGGAAAATGCAAAAATATTGCAAATTGTCTAATGGGATATAAAAGGGTTACAAAAGAAACTGAACAAAATAACGAAAATGATTGCGATGAAGATAATATATAAAAATAGTCAGTTTTCTGCCCAATAGTCAGTTTTCTGCCCCTATTTTCATAAACTATTTAAATTTTATATTCTATGGGACTTTATCAATTTGGGGGCACAGAACTGACTATTGGGCACGATTCTGACTATTTTTAATTTTATTATATTATTTTTTATTATTTCTGTATATTATTATTATTTTATACTCTATATTTTACTATTAATTATCTATATTACATTATCAAAACTCAAAATCATCAAAATCAATTATAAAATAAAATATATTCTCTAAATAATACATATCCATTTTCCTATTTAATTCTTTCATAACTTCATTATAATTATCTGTAAATATAATGAAATATATATAATCCATAATATCATCTGGAATTCTGAATTTAGTTTGTAATGCATTCATTTACTTTTTATTTTTATTTTTCTTTTTTATTTCTTTATATCCAATAAAAATATCTTTTGGATTTATCTTCTTTTTTTTCTTGATCTCTACATATTGTTTTTCAGGTGTTTTATTTTGTCCTGGTAAATACCCAGAATACATATTAGTTTTTTGTTCCATATTTTATTTAATTAAATAAAATAAAAAATAATTATAATATAAAACAAATGAGTTTAATATATTTAAAATCATCTAGATTTATGAAAGATAATAACGGATCTACAATAAATGTAAGTGACGGATTACCATATAAATTTACAAATATATTTAAAGAGCCTTTAAATGTAACTCCTAAATCAAAGATAGAAGTAGTACAAGCAGATTTAAGAGTGAATGATTTACACGAAGTAAATACACAGAATGATAATAATAATTTTAGTTATTGTTTTGGATTTAATGGTGCAACAATAGGTAGTCAAAGATTTTTACAAAAACTAGCAAGAATCCCAGATGGAAAATACACTAATGAACAAATGGCTACAAAAATAACAAGTGAAGTTAAAAAAACAAATTTATTAGATGGATTTAATATTGATGTATCTTATAATGATGATACTGCTTTTACTATTAAAGCAGATGTAGAATATGATAAAGCAACAGAAGAACAAGATAAAAATGTTTATGGATTAATAAATTCCAAAATGGGTTTCCAAGAAACTCAATCTCAACAAGATACGGGTATTGGTACTTTTGCTGAAGAAATTACAATTGAATCACAAAATGATTTAGCATTTCCAAATACTGTAACTACAAATAGCACATTATCGTTTTTAACTTCTACAACTCAAACAAATGATAATAAGCCATCAAATTTATTAAGTAATATGATTACTCCAACACAAAATGGAATAAATAACGCTGGTGGTACTGTATCAACAATTTTTAGACCAATTAAACATTTAGTATTTCCAGATAATTATCAAACACCAACTACTGGAACTACTTTTACTTCTGTAATTGGGGCTACTACAACTAATAATATTGTTATTGAAGCCGAAGGCGGAGGTCATAATCTTGATTTTAAATTTACAGCAAATGCTACAACTTATCACTGCAAATTCGTTCAATCAAAAACTGAATGGGATACTTATGTCTTACCTAATGCTATTAAGAATGAAAATCTACCTTGGGGTCATTTTATGATAATCAATACAACTAATCAAAATGTTAATACAACATTAGCATCTAATTATTGTACTTTACTACTAGATACTAATGATTACAAATGGAAATTATGGAATGCTGGAGCATCTGGATTAAGTACATTTGATTTTTTCTCAACTACTAACCCAGCATTTGTAAAAACAACAGCAACACTTACAAGTCTTGGTAATTGGGGGTCAGGTACTCTTGGTTTAAGTAGAGGAGAATGTGCGATTTTAGGCACTAACCAAGTTAATAATACAAATAGATTTACTCGTTCTCGTGTATATAATACATCGCCAGCAAGTGGAGTTGATACTGAAACTGAAAAATTAGTATATACTGATTATTATGCAGAACTAACACCAACTATTGATGGAACAGATAATTATATTAGAATGAATTATGGAACACAAGAAACAGGTAAAGTAGCAGGTGATGATAATTGGCTTACATTAACAAAACAACCATATTCTGATGATATAAAATTAAAAACATTACTACCAGCTTTAACAGATAATGATAATATTTTAGTAGTAGCTTCTGTAACATCTTGGTTATGTGTTAAATATTATGTAGCTCACGATACTGCTGGTAATCAACAATTTATAAATATGACTATGATAGGAAATACAGATACTAATAATGTACCATCAACCGCCATAGCTTTACCAAATCTATTTAATGAAGGATCATTCCCAATTATGCCTGTAATAGCAACAAATAATGGTTATGTGAAAAATGAACAGAAAACTTTAACTATTGGTCAATATTCAGTTAAAAGCATAAGTACTCATAGTATAGCAAAACTAAATGAATATATGAATACAAACTGGGGTAGTAATGAAACTATACCAGCCCGACAACCAAAAACTACTATTACTAATTATTGTAGTGCATTAGAACTAACTAATAGAGATGTAACTATTCAAAGTGGAACATTTAGTAATATAGCAAATACAACATTTACAATTCCAGATGGTATAATAAAAGAAGGAATGTCTATCAAACCAGGACAAGATAGTAATTTTGTTATGAGATTATCTAATTTTGTTTCTACAGATGATGAATATAAAATTTTAACTGATAAAGCTTATTCTATAGAACCAAATAGAGTATCTAAACTATATCAATCATTAGGAATGCCTACACTACTATTTATAGATGAAAATGAACCAAGAGAAGATGGACTAGAATTTAAATCAACTTCATTACCATTATCAAATAGTAGCCAAAACTTTATAGTAAATTTAGAAAATATGGGAAAAATAGTTGGACAAAATAGTTGTACTAAAAGTGTAAATAAAGCTATTGCTGTAATTTCAGCTTCATCTCTAGTAGATGATGATTTCTTAGGATTAAAAAGTTATAATCCACCTTATCCATTACCAATTGATATAAACGCAGTAACAACTGAAAAGGTAAATAACTTTGAGATTTACATTACTAATGATGAAGGTAAACCTGCAGATAATTTATCTCACCCAACAACTTTGTTATGTAGAATTACAGAATAAAAATTAGAATGTATTTATTTAAAAATTAAAATATTTTATTAAATAAAAATGCCTAAAAATAAACTTCCAAATGTTGTATTAGAACCTCTAGATGAACCAATAGAACTAGTTGATAATGTAGAAGACCTTGTAGAACATACAAAGAGAGAAGCAGAAGATCCTTTTGTTAGAGATGAACCTGTACCTGTACCCGTACCTGAACCCAAAGAAGAAAAATTAAATTATAATAATTTAACTGCTAAAAAGTTAAAAGATTTATGCAAATCAAAAGGCTATAAAAATTATTCTAAACTGAAAAAATGTGATCTCATCAAAATGCTACGAGGCGAAGAAGTAGAAATACCTGTAAAAAAAGAACTTAAAAAAGAACCAAAAACAAAAAAATCTATTGATATAGATACAGAAAAAGTAGAAGTAATAGTAAAAGATGAAGAAATAAAACCAAAAACTCCAATTAAAAAAAAGGAATTAAGAAGTAATCTAATAAAAGAAAAACCATTAATAACAGATGAAGAGATAGATGAAATATTAGAACAAGAACCTCCTAAAAAATTAGAAAAACCAATACCAAAATTAGAACCCCAAGTAAAAAATACATTACCACAACAAGTTAAAAATGTATTACCACCACAACCTCAAAAACCATTATATAATCCCTTTGTAAATTATTATAATTTAATGTAAAAATGTAATTTATTTTATTTAATTATTTTATTTATTTTTATAAAATGAGTGATAAACATAAACCTATAAAAATATTACAAGTTAAACCATTAGAAAATAAACGAAAACTCCCTCGTGATATGCCTGATTACTTACCACAAATGAAAGGTGAAGTTATTATGGTTGTAGCACCTATCGCACAAGGCAAATGTTTATGTCCTAATCAATTAGTAGAATTAAAAGATTGTAAAAAAAAATTAAAAGATGTAAAAATTGGAGATTTTATAAATTCTAAAAATGGTTTTGTTAAAGTTAAAAATATTTTTCATAATGGAAAAAAAGAATGTTATGAAATTTTTTTAAAAAATAATACCAAAATTACTGCTACATTAGAACATAAAATAGAAACTAAAAAAGGTATGAAACCAATAAAAGAAATAGAAGATGATTATATATTATGTAAAACAGGTTATACACAAATTGATTATATTAATTATTATGATGAAATAGAAACTATTGATTTAGAAGTAGAACATAAAGAACACACTTTTTATTGTAATGATATTTCTGTATCAAATTCTAATTTTGTTAGTAATTGGTTTTTAAATCCACAACTTGCTAATGGTATGTTTGATACTATATATTTTTTAAGTAATACAGCTCATCAAGATTCGACATCAAGGTTTTTAATTGATGAACCTAATGTAATTGTATATGATGATTTAAATTCTGCAAAGGTTGATAGTATTATTGATAGTATTATAGAAACACAGAAAGAATTTGATAAAAAAGATATGCCGAGAATAGCAATAATTTTCGATGATATTATCGGCTCTTTATCAATATATAATAGCAAAGCGTTCAGCATAGCCAGTCGAGCCAGGCATTACAATATAGCAAATTTATTTTATATAGTTCAAAAATTTAAAAGTGTAAATAATGTAGTGCGTAATAATATTACACATTTAATAGCATTTGCTGGTATATATAATGGTGGTGAATTAAAAAGTTTGGGAGAGGAATTTGACTCCGTTGGTGGTAATGATGGTTTTATTGAATTATATAAAAAATATGTACAAAATAAAAAATACAATTTCTTATATGGTAATTTGCAGACTGGTAAAACTTATCTGAATTTTGATAAATTACTACATAGTAATTTTGATAATACAACAACAGAAAATGAAGAAGAAAAAACAGAAGTATAATTTTAATTAATTTAATTTTTTTATTTAATTTATTAATATAAAATAAAATTATGGATAATTTCTTATCTCAACAGATTCAACAACGAAGTTCTGCCGTTGGTAGATTACAAGACCTTATAACAAGTAACAAAAATATGTTTACAGAGGAATGGAGAGAGAATGCACAAAAAGATTTTCAGGAAGGTCTTGATAAATATAATACACAATTACAAAATGCTGTCGGAAAGGAAATAGCAAATAAATCCGAAGCTGTTGGAATTTTAGCAGGAACACCAGCTTTTTATAGTATAGGTACTGGAGCTTATAAAAATCTATTATCAAAAGAAGGAAAAGAAAGTTTTGATAATATTGCTAGAAATATGGCTAAAAATGCAGAACCAGCTAAAAAATTAGTAAGTGAAGCATTAGGTGAAGCGAAAGAAGGACTTGGTAAAATAAGTCAAAAAGCAAATCAAATGTTAGGAAGAGCATCTGAAAAAATTAGTGATTGGACTGACGTTGGTGATAATGCTTTATTACAAAGAGAATCCGCAACAGCTCGTGAACAAATAATGGGTGACCCAGAAAATCCTCTTGTAACTGACCCAACTATGAGTGCAGAAGAAGCCTTAGGTAATGTTAGATCATTACCAACAGCGACCAGTAATTCTCAAACAGCAGAAGCAGAAGCAGCAGGTAGAAGTAATTTAACTGAAAATATATCAGCAGAAGCAGCAGGTGAAATTGAAGGTACAACAACCGCAGAAGCAGCAACACTAGCAGGAGATGTAGCACCAGCTGTAACAAGTGGTCTAGCAGATGAGATTACTGCTGGACTACTAGCAGCAGCTCCAGAAGCTGGACCAGGTGCAGTACTATTAGGAGGATTAGCTGGACTTGTTGGAGTTGGAGCTGGACTAGCAACTTTATTTGCACATCATACTCATAAGCCAAAACAATTTGTAGAACAAAATCTATCAACACCAGCAATAGCAAGTAGATATGATATAACAAAAACAATTCTACCAAGTGTTTCAAAAACTTTAGGAACAGGTGGAACTATGCAATTTTAATAGAATTAATATAAACATTAATAAATTATTTATTTAATTTTTTTTTTATTTATATAATATATAAATAAAAATTATGGATATATCTGAAAATGAATATGTCGCAAATGAATCTAACCTATTTATCCCTACTTCTAGAAAAAAATTATTCCCTGAAGTAATGGGTGTTGATATTAAACCTTTAAATAAAGGAAATTCGCAATTCTCGTTCGTACTACCTTCCTTTATGAACTTCATAAATCCACAAAAAATCCGTATGAGATATGATCTTACTATGTCGGGCAGGGGTATGCCCAAATGTAACGCAAGAGCTGGTGTTCATTCTCTATTTCGTAATATGAGAATCCAAACACAAAATGGAATGAAAGTATTAGAAAATCTTGATGATTATGGTGTAATGGTGGCTATGCAATATCATTATTCGGCAGACGAAGGGATTAGACATTTAAGAGAACTTAATGAAGGATTATCTCTTACTAATAATTCTGCTCAACAATTATTTTGGAATGCTCAAAATCTACCATCTGTTGGTATTACAACAGCAAATTCTCCTAAAAAAGTAGCAATTAATCAAGAACTATATTCTGGTGTTCTCGGTGCTTCGTCTAGTATCCTACCTGTTGGAGCAATTGATGGTGTTAGACTTACTTGCGAAATGAACCCAGTTATTAAAAGTATTAAACTTGCTAATGATTCTTCTAAAACAGGTCCTAAATCTTTAAAAGTTAAAACACAAGTAGCTGCTGCTGATTGGAATAATGCTTCACTAAATCATATTGTAGATATTGTTTGTAAAGGTGGAGATGCTCAGGATTCGGGCTTTGAAATAGGAGATGCCGTCTATTACGATATAGGAGGTGTTGATACTCTAATTGGTATGGTTACTGGTGTAACAAATGATAGTAATAATGACTTCGTACTCCAAGTTAGAGGTGATGTTGCTGTTTCTACTGACTGGAAACTATTAGCAGTTGATACATTATTATACACTAAACACGAAGATAGATTTAATGGCTGGACACCAGGAGTTAATATGCAAGGAACACCTGGAGGTGTTGCGGCAGCTATTACCCTTGCTGTTACAGAAGCACCAAAAGTAGTAGATTATATAATGCAAAATTTAGAAATGATTGTAGAAATGGTACAACCAAATAAATCGTATATTGATTTAATGGTTAAAAAAATTAACTCCAAAGAAGGACTCATTATGAATTTTAAGACCCAAAATTTATTACGCACAAATCTGACTGGAGTTCAGGGACAACTCAACGCATCAATTGCTAATACTTCTAGAAGACTTTATGCTATGAATGTTGTTCCACTTAATAGTGTAGATACTCTAAATGGTGAAAATCTAACTGGTCAAGCTGACCACTTAAACGACTATCAGCTTGTAGTAAATGGAAATCTAACCCCATCACGAACTATTGATGTTTCTAGACTTTCTATGACCCCAGCTTATGTTCCACAACAATTTATTCAGGAGCTTCGTAAGAGTCTTGTTTCTTCTGGTGTATTTGTTAGATCACTACAAAGACCAGAAGAGGTCGTAGTAATTGGGCGTGCTTTTGGAATGGGCGGTTCAGTTAGTAATGTAACTAAATCTGATTTACAAGTAAGACTTAATTATTCATCTTCTGCAACAACTCAAAAAGTCCTAAATTGTTATATGTGTGAAGCAAGAACTTTAATTATTAGAGATAGAGAAGTTGATGTAATTGTTTAATTAATGCGTTAATTAAATCAAAAAAAAAATATTTGTATAAATAAAAGAAATGGAGAACTTTGATTTGTGTGATGAAGATAAAGATTACTTTTACAAACTTTATTTTAATATAAGAAACTATTATAATATACTATTAAGACTAAATGATAAAGATAATAGTAAATGTAGAGATGAAGCACTTGATACTATTTTATGTGATGGTACTGATATGGACTTTTTTGATGAGTATATGAAACATAAAGAAATGAAATATTCAGATATTTTTATAGAATTATAAAATTTGAAAATTATTTAAAGGATTATTTAGGATATAATAAGATAAAATAAGATGCCTAAAACTCCAATTAATTATTCTAAATCTTGTATTTATAAAATCTGTTGTAAAGATACAAATATTACAGATTGTTATATAGGTTCTACAACCAATTTTAGAAGTAGAAAATGGTCACATAAATCAAAATGTAATAATGAAACTAATAAACCAAGTAAAATAAAAGTTTATCAATTTATTAGAGATAATGGTGGATGGGATAATTGGGATATGGTTTTAGTAGAAAAAGTAAATGTTAATGATAGTTATGAATTACATAAACAAGAAAGGAAATATATAGAAGAATTAAATTCTACATTAAATTATGAAATACCTACAAGAACACGAAAAGAATGGGAAGAAGAAAATAAAGAAAAAATTATACAATATAGGATTGATAATAAAGATAAAAATTCAGAATATCAAAAAATATATTATGAAGAAAAAATAAAAAATAAAGGAATAGAAAAAGTAGAATGTCCAAATTGTAATTGTCTTATTAAAAGACATAGTTTATCTAAACATAAAAAAACTAAAAAATGTATGAATGCTAAATAAATATTATAAAATTTAATTAAAATTTTTTA
>Ga0208645_1001576_pt1 | contig 19638 bp, 19 predicted proteins | sample VirMetDEL_Sep_01_FD_184519 | JGI IMG/M metagenome (GOLD analysis project Ga0208645, IMG submission 184519) | Aqueous microbial communities from the Delaware River and Bay under freshwater to marine salinity gradient to study organic matter... | ecosystem: Environmental > Aquatic > Marine >... | reverse complement strand
CCGGGCTGTGGCAGGAGTTTTGCCAGGACATAGCAGCCAACTTCCGAGATACCTACTACCCAGAGCTGCTGAGCAAGGTGGTGAAGGCCATCGACGAGACGGAATCAGTGATGAGCCAGAAGGTGGCACAGCAGGCGATCGAGGTTTGCCGGCAGCAGCTGCTGGGAGATAAATGGCGATGAAGGCCGACACGTTCACGGCCGGAGGCCTGGTGGTCGTGCGTCAATGGGACCGCTGGAATGGGGCCCTGTTCATCGCATGGAAGCCACATGTCAGCATGGCCTTCCGGGAGCGCAAAGCACTGCTCAAGTTCGTGGCATGGCCAGCCAAGACACCTACAGGTGATCGGCTGCGTGAATGGCTCAATGGTTTTGAGCAGCAGGCCCCAGAGCCGGTTCCTGCAACGCCTGAGTTGTCGCCGGAGGTTCTGGCTACCGGATTCGGGCCAGAGTGTCATCTTGACGAGTCGGACCCTAACTTCCAAACGCGCACGGTGATCTGATCTGCTGCCATCGTCAGAATCAAGATGACGGTCTAGGTGAATGCCATGCTCGGCCCTGAGATCATCAGCCGCACCGATCGTGATGGCGGCTACATCGAGACGCTGATGCCCATCAGGGGTGAGGTGTACTACCGCAGCTGTGTAGGCAGTACCTGCCGCTACAGCAGTGATCTATGGCAGGCCGAGCTCTACCTAGATCAGCTGCTCTGCCGCGAGTTCAGCTAGACAGCCACTGCGTGATCGCCCATTCGCCCAAAGCTGACCGGAACGGCTGCTGGCGATACCACTGCAGCCACGGCTGGTGGCCCTTGGAGGCATTGCAAGCCATGCAGCAGGCCACTAGGTTGTTCGGCACCGTCAGGCCGCCACAGGCCTTCGGCACCACGTGATCAATCGTTGGCCGGCCACCCAGCTCCACGCTGCAATAAGCACAACGCCCATCCCATGCCAGCAGGATCTGATCACGAGCCGAGCGACGAGTGATCAGCCTGGTCCCATCAATCCTGTGAGGGCCCATGGATGTCACCAGGCACCGGCACGCAGTTCACCTCGATCTCAATGATGTCTTCGTCAGACGTGACGTGTTCTGCAATCTGGCTGTAGACATCACCAGGGATCAGATCAGCCTCGGTGTCTGATCGGATGAACAGCTTGCAATGCACCTCGAGGAAGTAACCCGCCATGGTGCGATGCCGCTGGCTCCACGGTAGCTATGGCATCAGTAGACCCATCTGACCCTTGGCCGGCCCTGCCTGATTCCGAGATGCACGAAACCCTTTGGGGCGCCATAGCCCACTGAATAGGGCCAGTTCTGATCGCACCAGTTCTGCACTGCCCTGATGTCAGCGCCATCGATGTAGAAATCCACAGCACCGCAGCCGGGCCGGTAAAGGTGCTCGCTGTTGCTGGCGCCACCTACTGCAGTGTTCACCGCAGGCGGCCGGTAGCCGCTGGTGATGATGATCGGCTTGCCGCCGAACTGCACACGCACACGCTCCATAAAGGCCGCCAGCTCCGCAGCGATGTCTACCTGGCCTTGATTGTCAAAGCGTCTGGCCTCTTGATCCAGCGCAAACTCACCCAGCCGGATGTGGGGCGTGATCCGTGAGCTGAAGGAGCTGCCAGGGCGCAGCTTGGCCGGCTCCTGCTGCTGTTGCACCTGGTGCCTGCCCCATAACTGCCCCTCTGCTCTCCTGCGTCGCAGCAGGCCGGCCTCCACGGTGGTGCCGGGATTGCGGTAAAGCTCAAGCGCAGTAGGCACCGCAGCCCAGTCACGCTCGCGCAGGCACCTGCTGATCGTCTCGAAGCCCTGAGTGCCATAGAACCCAGAGCCGAGGTTGTAGGCGAAGCTGATCAGCGCTGATCGCTGATTGTCATCCATCACCTTCCAATGCGGCACAGTGCTGCGGAGCTTGTCGTGGATGCGATCGATCTCAAGGCGCAACAGCATGTCGGCCTCGATCATCGTGATCCGATCGCCGCGCTTGACCGGCACACCGCCGCTATAGCGCGTGGTGCCATAACCGATCGTCCACGGGTCACCGCCGCTCAACGGATCGGGATAGGCCGATAGGTGTACGCCTTCGAATTCTTTAATGATCTTGATAGCCGCGGCCAGATCCGTCTGTTTGCCGTCTTGGCTCCAGGTCTGAAACCACGGCCGATCACGTCGCATGGCGGCTTGATAGCCATTCACCGCCAGGTCTTGCTCGAGCAGGTCAATCGCCGCGGCCTGATGAGGCAGCTGCTTGTAGTACCTGAACAGCTGCTCAAGGGTGATCGGCGCCGTGTTGCTCATTCTCGTTTCCATGGGGCTTTGATCTCCATCGCGCCACCCAGCAGGCGGCTGTCGCCCGTTTGCAGCGTTTCATCTACCGGCTCATGCGTGATCACCGGCTCAGGGTCAGCAGGCTGCGCTGCGTGCCAATCACGCTCAGCATCGTCCAACCTGCCGGGGAGCATGGTCTCGAACCACCACTCCCGCGCTGCTTGCTCCAAGGTTTTACCTAGAGCTTTTTTCCCTTGATTGCACGCAGGGCATGGAATGCCAGCTGAATGATGCTGTTGTCTTTCAGGGGCGACAGAGCGATCAGCTCAGACGCTGCCGCAATCACGATCCAGAAGGCAGGGTGATTGATGATGTCCATGGATCAACAGGATGGTGGTCTTCCTTCCAACCTAGACACGCGCTGTTCAACCGTCGAGATGCGCGTGAAGAATTCCTTACGGTCGCCCTTTATGTCTGTATGGAGCACTTCAAGCTGTGTCGCGATGTGCTCCACCGCTGAAGTGAGCCTGATTACAGCATCACGTGCCTCATCAGACTTGCGGCTGAATCCCATGGCACCCATGGCAGCGACGCTGATTGATGCACCCGCCACTGCAGCAATGACTTCGATCATGGCAGCAGTGGCTACAGGTTCACGGTAGCTGTGCCGCTATCGATTTAAGGCTATCAACCGACCATCTTGCGTCATCAGTTTTTCTCCCGATTCCGCCAGCAAGATCCTGAGCAAAGTCAAGCCGCCCAGCTTGCTGCTCCGCAATCCGCCGTTGATGCTGCTCCTTAGGTTTTTCATCACATTGATCCGACCTTGGCCGAGACCGTCGGGGAGCCTCCATCAATGCTCACCAGGCGAAAGCGCACATACTTCACTGGGCAACCATTCAGCGCATAGCCATAGGTGCCGTTGGCCGTGAGCACGGTGTCCGTTTCGCTCTCGTCGAGGTTGAAATAGCTTTCGCCATCGACGCTGCCTTCCAGCCGGATCGACACGCTGGTGCCGATGTCGGCAACCGTCACCTGGAAAGCCAGGTCGATCCCGGTCGTGATCTCGCTGTTGCTGACCCCGGCTGCAGTGAGTGAGCCAAGGTCAGCGACCTCGTATTCAGCCTTAAAACCTAATGGCATGATTCTGCTCCGTTAGCCCCAGGGCACACCAGCAGCCTTGCTAGGTGCCAGCTTTTCTGTGATCTGGCTGTCGAGTGCCTGGACAATCTCTTCGACCTTTTCATCGCCAAAGTGCGATTTCACCCAGCCGATCACGGTTTCTTCATCGAGCTCGGCGTAAGAGATGCCGCTGCCCTCCTCTGGAGCTTCAAGGCCGATGGAGCCATAGGCGCCAGCCTGCTCGCCATCACGGAAGTGCGTCACGGTGTAGTGAACCGTGAACACAGTGCCGATAGCGTCGAGGTTGCGCTCCATGTTGGCGACCTTCCACACAGTGAAGGGGAAGTCGATACCAGGTGCGGGGTTGGTGTCAGGCATGATCAGGTGCCGGTTGTTTAATGCTAAGAGGGGTGCAGCCAATTGGGAAGGGTCGGCTGTCCACCCTAGAGAAGGTGGCTACGAAGCCTCAAGCTCGTCCGCAATAGCAAGAAACTCAGCTCGAATCTCGTTGTTTTTTCTTGATCCGTTTGCCGGTACCACTTGATCTGCAGCAGCTCGCAGGGCGGCGGCAACAGCAGGCAGATAGTGCCAGTCATCAGGCTCGCCGCTGGCTGCCTTGTTGAAAGCCCAGAACACTTCCTGGGCTGCGAGTGAAAGTTCAGACATAGAAGTGGAAGCGACTACTGGGTTTTGCTAGCACGTAGCACTGCTCGATTCTCTTCGTCTTTGACTGCTTGTCGAATCAGGCAGAGCACATGTTCTTCGGCCTTAGCGTTGCCGGAATCAATGGCAATTAGGAGCCGAATGCAAAGCGAACGGTAATCAACTGGCATAGAATTTTCACTGGGAAAGTTTGAATTCCTATCTTCTTCAAGAAAAGTTCCTCGGGCGCTTTCAAGAAAAGCAGCAAGTGAATCGGTCATGGGTGCTTAGAGGTAATGGTTACGAGTCAGCAAGACGCTTCATGCCATCGGCATTGTTTTCGTATAGATCATCCAAGGCTTTTTGCGCCATGAACTCACGAGTCACAGTGAGGGCGTCTTTGTCTTTGCTGCTTTCAATTGCCGCGAGCAGCTCAAGCTTGTAATCTTTCTGGTTCATGGTTTCTAGGGAACTGTGGCCAGGGCAGGGTGTTGACGCACGCCTGCCCACCAACACTACCACGCATTAAAAAGGGCGGTGTGTACCGCCCCAGACGTTTTAATGAGTAGGACTACGCGGCCTCAAGGGCTGCAACTTTGGCCTCAAGGGTTTCGATGCGCTCCATTGCTTCTTGCAGCGCCTTGACTGCCTTCATGTAGAGCACCGAGTAGTTGACGCTCTTAGTCGTGGTGCCAAGGTCGTTGCCTTCGGCGTCGCGGTCGGGAGATTCGGTGACCAAGCCGGGGGAGACAAGTTCAACCTCTTGGGCGATGAGACCAATTTGAGTGTGGGTCTGGCCTTCCTTGAAGTTGTAGTTACGAACTTGGAGAGCCTTCAGATCACCCCACTGGGAGTTGGCGTCAACGATGTTCTCCTTAAGCTTGATGTCGGAGATAGCGCCGTAGGAGTTGTTGGTGTTTTGGACGTTGCCATTGGTAAAGATAAGTATTGCATTTGTTCCAGTGAGTGGGCCTGTTGCGCTGTGTGTGCCGATAAATAAATAACGAGACGTTCCTGCAGCGGCAGCGCTTGAAGAATAAAGAGTGTCTACTGTTGAGTCACAGTAAAATGCACTTGCGCCACCATTCGTAATCCTCAGCCGTTCAACTGGCGATGCGCTCCCGTCGGGACAAGTGGAGAACACTAATCTTGTGGGAAGGTCATTCGCCCCAGGAGTTCCATCTACATTTGCAGCAATATAGGCGCCGGGAGTATCTAAGTCTGTTCCATCATGGCCGCAAAAAGCAAGAGTGCCGAGGCCGTCACCATCTACTACGGCTCCGGTAGAACGAATCTTTCCAAATCGAATAGTCGGCGCATCTGCACTATCCCTATTATTTACAACGTTGATCGAAGACTCGGCAGTTGTAAACCCTTCGACTTGAAAACGAGCTGAAATTGTGCCAACGCTACGGCTAGTAGACGTGCCAACTAAAAGCCTGCCGGAGCTGTCGATGCGGGCGTGTTCTGCGTTGTTTGAATTATTGTAAAATGTGACACCGCTCGTCCCCTCCTGCAACCGAAGTTCTCCAGCCGCATCGCCTCGTATAAAGCCTTCACCATTTGCATTAAAGAGTACCGAGGCTTTAACTTGGCCAACAACATCAAGGGCAACACTAGGACCCGTAGTGCCAATCCCTACTCGCTGTGACGTATCAATGGTCAACGCAACGTTGCCATTCGTGTAAGCGCGGAACGGGTGATTACTCACGGTCCCAACTGTTCCATATTGAGCCGCAACATGCCCTAATATGTTTTGAACAGTTCCATCCGTCGAGTATATGTTTCCACGAACATCCAAAAGTGAACCAGTCGTAGGCGCACTAGTCCCCAGACCTAAGCGGCCGGAGGAGTCAATAATCATTCTTGAGTTAACGCCTGCATTAAAGAAAAATCTTCCCGTGTTAGAAGATGCCTGCAAAACGGCATCGCCTTGAGACGAGCCAATGTAAATATCGCCATCAGTATTTCCGACTCGAATTGCTCCTTCGCCTGTTGTATTACGCAGAAAAGAAGCGACAGTGTTGCTTGAATCAAGAACTTCAAATTTCCTAGTCGATGGAGATGAGCCAACCCCAACCCTTCCACTGCTATCAACAAACAACCGCCCCTCGCCATTAGTCGAGATGGCTACTTGGTCTGCGCCGGGGGAGTAGAGGCCGGTGTTGGTGTCGCCATCAAAAGCAATGCCCGGCGCTGCAGCAGTGCCAGCCGATGCGTTCTTCAGCAGATCCGCAATGCTGATCTTCTTGGTAACGTCTGCTCCTACGTCAACAATCGGCAGCACATCAGTGCTGACAGGATTGGTGAGCTGTGTCAGCTCGGTGATCTTGGTGTTGGCCACAGCGACGAAAGGCTACCCTTCGCCAAAGTCTAACGCCACCTCCCAAGGCAAAGAACGGGTAGTAATTGGGTTGGCATACTCAGCCTGTAATGCCGTTTGGATTACCGCCAACTCATCACCGAGTGCTTGCTCAACAAAACCAATCATCTGCTCTTCAGTGATAGAGGTGTATTCGGTGAACAGCGCCGGATCTGCCGGTGCAAAATCCACGCTGCCGTAGTGATACGCCCACCGAGAGCGGTCGGCGGTGTAGCCAATGCGGTAGTCAACGCTGACCATCACATCAGCAAGGTCGCCTTGCTTAGCAGCAACGCGCAGGTTTTTGAAGGTCCAGGAATAGGTCATAGCTTGATGCTCCGGAAAGCGGCAAGGGGTTTGTCGACATCAATCCCCCTAGCGATAGGAGTTACCTCAACATTAAGGGCATCAAAATCCTCTTGCGACCCAATATCCCCTGGGGTTGCTGGATAGCCTGAATCAGCTGGCGCCGCCGTTGTCCCAGCTTGACGCAAGAAATAATGCGTGAGACAGGACCTAACCGTAAAACCATTAACTATCGTGTGAATACCTTTTGCTCTTCTGTTGACAGAAGCGTTATTGAAAATTCCATAATTGCCAAATTTACCTGCAAATCCTTGATAGTGATCTGTCGAAACAACAAAACCAGCATGCCAGTGCCGTGCGTTTGTCGTTGCTACAAAATAAGGAGCCCCGAAAAGGCCCTGCACCGCTGGGCCAATGTTTTTCCAAGCGCTGCCCTCTGGCGAAGTGTCATTAGCGGCGGTGGGGTAGGCCATTGCATTATTGACTAAGTGGATATTGTTCCACGTAAAGTTGTAATCAGCATCGGTGCCTGTGCCGCCAGTAATTTCACGAAAGCCTCCAAGGTTTAGAGTAATACCATCCTGCCTGTTTTCAATTTGGTCAATGTCAAATACAGATTCTGCAAAGCCTGTGATCTGGTAAGTAGTTTGACCGCGAAGTTTTGGCGCAGATGGCAAGTTTGAGCTGATATTTACATTGCCAATTAGCCAGACACCACGGGCGAGAATTGGTTCGCCTGCAGTTTGGAATACAGAGTGATTTTGTATGCTATTAGATATTATATCGCATGGGCAGATAGCATCAATAGCTACGTTGCTGATCGTTAGCGCTTTTTGAGCAGAAATACAGGGATTGGCCTCAATGTACTGAAGGCCGTTGGCCGTGATATCGCTGCTTGTGCTTGTCGCAAGCTCTTCTCTTATAAAATAGTTAATAGCATCATCGGGTGCCGCTTTTGCGTCTACCCTCCAGTCAGAAATTGCGGCCCTGCCAGCAAAAAAACTATCAGGCACGTCATCACTGGTTATAGTTTCCACTGCGCCCCACCAAACAACACCCGCCACAGATGCCTGCTCCCGAAAAGAAAGCGTTAATGGCCGCAATCTCAGAAAAGCCCTTTCTGGCGTAAAAGGGTAGGCCATGCTAGCCTGAGTTAGAAAAATAGGATGATTCTGGCTATCAGTGAAGTAAGCTCGCGTCTGATCCCATGACTTGCCGTCTGAAGCTTGCCCCATGAACGGAGTGGTGCCGCCGGCTTGGTCATCATTAAGGTAAGACTGAGTACTAAAATTCCAAGCTCGGATACGGGTCACTGAGTTAAATGTGATCGTCTCAGATTCAAGGTAAACACCAGGTCCAATGCGGAACTCAACAGTCTCGCTTGGGCTGTATGCAGCATTTGCATAATTGACGGCAGCCCTCAAAGTTTTGACTGGCTTGTTGTCAGTAGCTGAAGTCGGAGGATCTGCTAGCAACGTGTCGGTGCTAGTTACGTTGCGTCCATTAACTGGATCAACATAAACATATTGCACGCCACTCCTGGCGCTGACTAGTCGATTCTGCGTCTTCCAGTATTCAAGTCCCTTCTTAGTGACAACAACAGGATCAGCGTTGATGCTGTTGTTTCGTTGCGTGTCATTTGTGCCGCTAATTGATGCAGAATCACGCAGCTCAGCAGCGCTGGCAAGCTCAACCGCACCCGCGACCTCAGTTGTGGTTGCAGCAGTTGGCAGATCAACCGTATTGCGAACGATCAGCTCATCCACCTCAAGGGTGCTGGCCGTCAATCCATTGGGAAAATCTGTGACTTGAAAGTCATCCAGCGTTGCCGAGCCGATCGCATCGACTGTCAACGTGGCGCCAGTTTCAATGTCCTCCAGACCGCGCGGGGTGATGTTGAAACCATCTTCGTTCGATCCTTGCGGCACCACACGGCCACCGCTATCACTGGTGAAGTAATAGGTGAACTTATTCTGTGCGCCAAGCTCCTGCTGTGCCGCAGGAAGCGCTTTGGAATAGTTCAGGAAGCCTGCCCATTCCCAAGCGTGGCCATAAAGGCGCAACACACTCGGGCGGCGGAATTCAATGGCCCAGTTACCAAGTCCGCTTGCGGCTCCGCTGGATGGCGGGGTCGGGAAGTCTGCGGAGCTGGTTGGGTCACGATCACGATCTGCTTCAGCCTGCGGAACCAATGCAGAATGCGCGGCAGCGCTGCTAAAGCCCAGCGCCACGAGGAAACCGTAAACACCGAGATAATCCGTTGCGGTGCGGTATTGATTGCGCAACGTGCCGGCAGAGGTCCAGCCGGTGGTGAAGTTTATGCCAAGCGTTTCGCTATCGGCGTCATCACTGGTGTCAGTATCCAACAGGATGATCGGCGCATTGTTTGCGGTATTGTCCTCTGCGTTATAAGCAGAGGGCATATGCACAAAGGTTTCGCCCCAGGTCGCAGGATCAGGGCCGCCTGAGCCTGCAGTGGTTTGATCTTTTAACGATTGATAATGCTTGCCTTGATATTTGACGACCGTGCCAGCGCGGTAAAAAGTACTAACTGCATAGCTCACGTCAGCAGAGCCACGCCGTAGTGTGATCTCAGAAGTTTTGGCTACACCAGTTGATGTTGTATCGCCAATGCCAGTAGCGCCAACCAGAATTACATCATCGCCGGTTGTGCCGAACAAATCGGCGATAGCACCGCCCGCACGTCCTGGATCGGTTTGAACGATGAAATTACGCTGCGGCAGGCGTGCGACTGCGGTGTTGTTCAGCTTGATTGATAGACGCCGCTCTTCAGGCGTGCGCGTGTCCACTAAACGGCGGACGTAAACACGTTTGCCGACAGCAACGCTTAGGCCAGTGTCAGGATTGATGCCAGGTGCATCATCAGTGCCGCTTTGCTCTAGGGCGCCAGAAACATTGATCTCATCAGCGCTAGCAGCACTCCAGGCCGATGCTGTCAGACTTGTACGCCAATCATCACCGAGGGGGTTTTCGACCCAAACGCGGGTGCCATCAGCCAGCGTGTAGCCATCACGCAGCAGGACTGCTGGTACGGTTTCACTTGTAGAGTCAACCGCAAGAGCAGTTTCCAGAGTGATCTTGCTGCTGGTGATCGAAGCAATGGTGCCGAGATAAACGCGGCGAATGTTGCCGGTCTTTTCGCTTAGGTTGAGCGGTACACGAACAGCGTCAACAGTCCAGTTTCGATCTAGCGGGAAGGCAAAGGTTTTGTAGCCCTTGCTGATAGCGGCGCAACCGCCAAAGCTGCTGTTGCTATTGGTGATCGTGACCTCACCACCAAGATCCGTGAAATGGTGGATGCCTTGACCGATAGCAAAGATGCTGACTTCTTGAATGAAGGCATTATTGATTGCTGAAATATGACGACTGATGCGCTCGGGCTTCATCCGAACGTTGTCAGGGTCAGTGGCAATGTATTGCGCGTAAGTGGTGGTGGTCCATGAACTGCCGCTATAGCGCTGCCAGCAGGTCATGTCCTTCTGCAGGCTCACACCAGTGAAATTGGCGGTAACCATGCTCTTAAGACCTTCGACCTTACCGCCATCCATGAAGGCGCCGCCCATCCCATAGTTGGAGCGGATCGAGCAGTTAAAGATGTACGGCGAAGCGCTACTGGTGGTGTCCCATGCCTCAGTAGGCGATTGGGTGCGGTCGATTGGACCAACAATCTGGTACTCGGTGCCACGGGTCTTGGTCAGTGTGGCTGCTAGATCTGCACCATCACCAACGGCGCTCAGAGTTTTGGCATAGAAAGCATCAAGCTCAGCTTTGCTGGCGAAGCCAAATCCAGACAGAAGGTGATGGCTGCTCGTTGAGCCCACCTTGTCCATGATGGTGAAGCCGAAGAAGTAGCCGGTGCCGGTAATCTTCAGCATCTCGCGGCGGTTGCTGTAATCAGCCGCTTCGTCTGCGTTAGCCGGCACCCAGTTGGGGCGGATGGTGACCTTCCGCAGATCAGCGCCGCACAGGGAGCAACCGCGTGGCAGCAGCACACCGCCGACCGTGGCCGGGTTGAACTGGATCAGCTCGGCAGTGGTCGGGTTCTTGGACGTGCCCCAGCTCGTGAGGCTGGTGCTGCCACTGCCGGGGTCGTTGTAAAGGGTGTGGACGCCGGGCGCCAGCACGATGCTCACGCAGTCAACATGCGCGGCAGGGTCGGTGATCGTGTACCAGTCCTTGCTGGTGATGATCGCTGCCTCGATCACGGCACGGTTAATCGTGCGGAAGGGGCGCTGCGGCGTAAAACCACAGGTGAGGCGCTGCTTTTCGAGGCGCTTCAGCTTGGAGTCGATGATTTCTTGCTGCGTGGCGCCCGCTTCAAACGTGTTGTAAGCGCCGCCGACGAACTCATCGCTGCCGGTGTAGGGGTTGACGTAAAGGGTGAAGGGAGCGTTAAGCGGATCGGCCTGGGCAGAGTCGCCCGCGGAAATCGCCGCGTTGCCCGCCACCTGACGCATCAGGTCATTCAGCGCCGCAATCTGCTCGCGAAACTCGCCTTGGGTTGCGTTGATGTCGCTCAGCGAGCCGCTGTCACCGGCAAATCCAAGGCTGGCCACGGGCTTCCATTGGTCCTACGTGCTCTGAGTCTAGCCGGCGGCAACCTTGATCTTGATTTCAGATGTTGCTACGAAATCAGCAGTGCCGGCAATAATGTCGCCTGCTCTTGTATTCAGCCTTGAATTTGTGAGAAGTATCTCGCATTCGTAGTAAACCGAACCATCAATCTGGGGGTTAGGCGCAGTGCGGTTTTTGTAAAGATGGAAACGCGCTTTAGTGTTGCACTGGTTTTGAGTGAGCAAGACAAGGCGCAACAGTGCTAGGCCGTCCTCTTCACCTGTCTGGGCGCGGTGATCCGCTTGGAATTGAAGCGTACCAGCACCGCGCACCAAAGATTTCACGTGCTCACCAAAGGTTTCGCCGATCGCAGTGGTATCAAGATTGGTGGCGTCGATCGACATCACCCATTCCTCAAGATCGCACTGCATCTTCCAGTTGCGGTTTGCGTCGTCGCACAGTGCCGCAAATCCGGCGGGCAGCGTGATGACGCTCGCTAGCAACTGTTCAGATTGCAACAGCGTGAGGGCATTGAGTGATGTCGCTGCAGTGTTGATCGCTGTGGTGTACTGCGCAGCATCGTCGTAGTAGGCGACGATGAAGTTGCCGCACTTAACCTTGCCGATAGCTTTCTCTGTGCCAGAGGCAGAATGTGCCGCCGCCTCTGTAGTCCAAAGGCGGATGCGGTCCAGCTCGTCGCGGCTCATGTAGCCATCGGCCTGTGTCGCAAGGCCGGTATTGGCGGCATTGTTGTAGAAATCTTCAAGCCCCTCCGCACCTGAAAGGCCAATCAGCGCATCGCCACTCTGAGTCACAAGCTGATCGCCAGCTTGTGTGACCAGATTGAGGGTCTCTGTGTACTGGCGATAAAAGGGGCTGGCGTCTGTATCGCCACCAACGTAAAAAGCCCTGCTGATGCCGGTGTCCCAAATGCCGCCGCGATAGATGCCATGCCCATCTGGGCAGTCGGCATAGCCATCGCCGTTGACATCGAACGGCACACCAAGCGATGACGCGATGATGATCCGGTCGCCCGCCCAGTAGCCGGGGTTTGTCAGCGAGATGGTTGTCGTGGCGCCGCCTGTATTGATGCGAGCAGATGACAGCGCAATCGGCTCGGGTATCGCCCGGCTGATGTCAAGGACACCACCAACGCCAAGGACTGCCATCAGAAGCTACCGGTGGGTTTTCCGCTGACGTTGAAGCTGATGGGCACACTGACCAGATCGCCAACACTGACGCTGACACCAGCCTGAGTGACAACAACATCGCCCTCGATGGTGCCGAGTGTTGTTGCAGTGTCGAGAACCAGCTTGACGCGCGACAGAGATTGCGAATCACTCAGCAGCGTGTTCATCACATTGCGGGTTGCCGTGTCGCTGGAGTCATACAGCAGCGTCCCGCTTCCGCTTGTGCTGCGAATGCCATAGGTATAGGTGCGATCGGTTTGCCCGATGCCGGTGGTTTCCAATGGGTCGCGGCTGATGTTCAGCGATACGTCTCGAACCTTCCCGATCACGGCGCCGCCAAACTGCAGTTCAGCGGTAGCAGCAGTTTTGACGGCCATAGCTAGCTGGTCTTTAGGTCAGTCTAAGCTCAGCGACAAGCGCCACACGCACTGAAGAACGGCCCGGCGCAACGCTTTCAACTGTTGGCGGCTCTTCCGAAAAAAACCATTTCATGCCAGCGCCAGTTGATGTTGTGTTCAGCCAGCCGGTCAATGCAGCAGATGCGCCATTAAACAACACGTTGGGCAGTGTGAGCTCAGTTGTTGCGCCCTTGGCTGAGTTGTAGGCAGCAACAATCAATCCAGCATTGTCGTCGCTGATGTTGTCGAAACTAAGGCTGAGCTGCGCTTGCGATGGCCTGCTAGCCCATAGGCGGCGCGTGGTCACGCCGGATTGCGTCGTGACACCAGACGTTGGCCAGCGCGGTGCGGTGAAGCTGCGAGCTGTTGGTTCGATGGTGGGGAATGTGATCGCCATCAGCCTTCAATCACCCAGTTGCCAGCGGTATCGAAGCCATCCGCCAGTTCCAAAACGCCTGAGGCGTTGGTTGGCATGTGCATCGCTTCAATCGTAAAGGTGCTCTCTTCATCGGGCGTCACGCGCTCGATCTGATAGGTGCGAACCTGCGTGCTGGGTAGTTTGACGGTGAACACAATGCCTGTTGGTGTGGCCTGCGTACCGTTGCCACTCACCGCCAACGTGCCATCAGCTGGTGGAGTGCCGTCAGTGCCATCCCATGCGATCACGTTGTAGCTGCCATCGGCCAGCGGCTTGGTGCTGACCAGGGCGCCAGCTGCTGTGACCACGCCATTGTTGAACTCGTCATATTGCGTTTCATCCATCGCCACGCGGATGTAGTCGCTCGGGCCGAACTTCGCCAGGGCGCCTTCGTGTGTGGTGCGGAAGCTGATCACGTGCGTGGGGATGCGCCGCATCCTGATGATGAACTTGGCCGCATCGATCGCGTGCTCACGGCTGGTGACGTAGTCGCTGAGATCGATCGACTCAACCGGATCCGTGGCACTGCCGCTTGCCTCCCGCACCAGCAGCTCGCGCTCGGTCGGGAAGATGCCAGGGTTGGTGAGATCAGTGCTGGCCCGCTCCTCGCGGTAGCGCACGCTTACCTGAATCGGCTCGCGCTCCTCAGGCTCCAGATACTGCAGGCTGAAGCTGCCCTCAACGATGTTGCCGGCCGTGAACAGCCCTTTGATCGGCACTGCGGTGAACTGCAGCGCAGGGCGCAGGTAGAACTTGCCATCGCTCTCGCCGAAGTTGAGCAGGTGCGCTGCTGCGGTATCGGCTGCCCATTGCCGCAGATTGACGCGATCGGCCTGCACGCCATCGAAGAAATACCGCCGGGTCTGGCACCAATCGGCAGCGGCCTCAAACGCCGTTAGGTCGATCATCTCATCGGTGATCAGATCACCAGCGCCATAGGTGGCATTGGTCATCAAATCCAGCAGCACATCCGGGAATAGGTGCGTGGCACCAACGCTCAGGCTGTTGCGCAATCTGCGGCAGGTTTTGCCGCCGGTCACGTAGCAGCTGAACTGGCCGAACTGCTGCCATTCGACCGAACTCATCACGTTGATGCCCACCAGGGCCAGGCCGTCATAGACCGGGGCGCTGGCATTGGGCGTGATTTCGTTGATGTAGACCACCTCGTGCTCGGGGCCGCTTGAGGCGCTGCTTTGGGCCTCCTCATAGATGAAGGCTTCAGCAAGCTTGCCCCAGGTGTCGAGGTAGCTGCGATCAGATGGTGCGCCGTAGTTGTTCGGATCCAGCTCAGGAATGCCCTTGCCGTCGCCACGTACTGCAGCGATCGAGAACTGCTCAGCGGTGCGCGGCACCGACTCACCATTGAAGGCAACGGTCACGGCGCCATCAGTCACTACCACCCGGCTGCTGAGGCGTGCGTCGAGCACGTAAAGCGTGCCAATGCCCGTGCTAGCACGCACCTCAAAACCAGACAGCGGCTCCATCTGAAACTCCCACTGCTTGACCGAAGGCATCACCAGCTGCACGTAGTTGAAAACGTTCTGCTGCGTGGTGCCACGGATGCCGTAGGTGTTACCCAATTCTGTGTAGGCGCCACCGCTGCCGGCTTCGCGGTAGCTGATCTTGAAGAAGCTGTAGCGCTCCTCTGTGGTGGTGATCGTGTTGCTTTGGAACACATCCACCTTCAGCGTGGAACCGCGCTCGATGATGTCGTTCTTCCTGCTCAGACAAGCGCGATCATCAGCATCACCGAAGCTGATCGCATCGCGGAGGTTGCAGAACCCGTTGATGCGGATGCCAAGGCGTGAGCGAATGCCAAACTCAACCGCTTGGCATGGCCGGCTGGTGGAGACACTGGCGAGAGCACAGCGCAGCACGTGCCCATCAACAGTGGCGACGTTGCGCAGCTTGAGACTGCTTTCTAAATAGCTTTTGCCGTCTTGCTCAAGAACGGCTTGCGCGACGGTGGTGGCAGAACCGGCGCGGACCGTGGTGAACACCGCTGCCACTTCCGTGCCAGAGCCAGACGACAGATCAGCTTCAGACACAAAAGCCGCATCTGTGCGGCTGGTGCAGATCGCAAGCGCCGAGCCGATCTTGTAAAGCTCGCCAGGGATGATCGCATCGTCCCAGGTCTTCTGCCGGCCAGCCACGGTGCCAGCCACATCAGCACAGGGCTCGATGTGAATCTGTGAGGCGTCAAACTTCAGGTTCTTGGTAACGGTCACAGTGCCGCTGCCGGTGACGCTGGTGCCGCCGGGCATCCGAAACACAATCGGATCGTTAGTGTTGTCAGCGTCAATATCTACATCACCGCCGCCGCCGCTAGCACTTACGCCAGTGACGACCGTTACGCCATCGATGTCTGTTGTGGTAGTGCTAAGACTGATGCCGCTCAACGTCACGCGCTTGAGCTTCTGCTTGGACTTATGGCGCATACGGACTTTAACCGTATACTTGCACACTGCCTCATCATCGTCGTCGGTGATGGCTGGATTGGTAAAAGTAACGCGAAACTTGCTAGCCTTTAAAACCTCAGCAGCCGTGTCAAGATTATCTGTGTTGTCGTAGTTGCCAAGGCCGGTACAGTTAAAGTTAAACGTTGCATTTAGCGTGCCAATACCTGCGGAGTCAATGGTGACGCTGTTGACGCTTGTAGTCAGCCTGCTGCGCAAATCGTAGGTCGTTTCATCGTCATACTTGTAGACCCATTTGGCCCTACTGTTTTCGCTTGCTGGCTTGTTGTAACCCGCAGCCCCATCGCGGGTGATTTGCTCAACGGAAATGCCCCACGTTGCCGGGTTGGTCAGTGTGCGTAGATCCCTGCTGAACTCCGTATCAATGTCGCTGCTCGGGAACAGCTTGTAAGTGATCGTGCTGCCGACGCTGCCGACACTGCCGCTCACCAGGCCGCTACGGCTGCTGAAGGTGGTGCGTGCCTTCTGGCGTTGTGCCCAAGCCACATCGTCGATGCGGCACTTCACCTGCGCGTCGCCATCGTCGCCCTCTGGCACCAGCTGCGCTTGCACACGCGGCCTGATTACCGGGTTGACCTTGAAACCAAGGTCGTTGCCGATCAGCGTGTAAACGCCGAAGACCGTCTGATTGTTGGGCCTAGTGGCGCTGCAAAAGTCTGCTGCCCAGCTGCTGCCACGCCGCACCATAAACACATCGGAGCCACCATCGTTCTGGGCATTGCCTACATCGCTCGCAGCGGCACGGCCAAAGATCTGATCACCTGACGCGATCCTGGTGGTCAGTCCGCCATCCACGCGGCCGTAGACGGTGAGCCGACTGCCGGCGCTGTTGGCGCTCAAATTACCGAAGTCGTAGCTGGCCAGCGTGTTGCCGCCTGCCGCAAAGTTTTTCAGATCAATGCCGCCGATCGGGCCCTCGCCGACTAAGAAGATCGCACGCAGCAGCTGGCTGCCGCCGAGGCTATAGATCTGGCTCCACAGCATTGGGGTGGAGACACGCACACCGCCGTAGGTGGTGCCGCTGATCGCTTCACGCAGCGCATACACCAGCGGGATGGTGCTGCCCAGCGTGGTGATGTCTTGCGTGCTGTCGAAGCCGTAACGCGGGGTGTAGCGCTGGTTGTTGGTGATCGGTGCATCACCACGGGCGCGAGCCTGCAGTTGTGCTGGCCGCCCGCCGCCGCCTTGCTGAGGGATCGATGGCTTGAGCAGCAGCGAGGCCACCTGGAAGCCGATGCCGATCACGCTCAGCGCGATTGCGATCACTACCTCAACACCAGCCACCACAGCCGGCTCTGGCTGCTCCTTCGCCCGGCGCTGGACCTCAGCCTTGAAATAGAGGAACTGCTCCTCTGTCAGCCCCAGCAGCTCGGCGAGATAGCGATCAGAAGGCAGCATCAGCAGAACCTGTAGTAACGAAGGCTGGGCATCAACGACAAGGGCACCCAGGCCACTCCACGCTTGTGATGTACCAACAGCAGGCCACCATCCACAACGATACCGACGCCCAATCCAGCACGGCCGTTACGAAACAGCGTGACAGCGTGCTCTTCAGGATCGTCGAGCTGAATAGTGCCATCACGCCAAAGGGTCTCAAGCTCACCCCAGTGGCCTTGCCGTGCCATCTCAAGCCAGTAGGCATTGAACTGAGGATGATCAATGCCAGCATCGTCGAGGATGCGCCAAACCATCAGCAGGCAATCGGCCGCTTCGCCATCCTCAGGATCAGCGCCGAACTTGTGCGGCAGGCCAATCCAGCGCTTCCAATCCATCAGCTGATCACCAGGCTGCCGGTGCTGGGCAGGGCGCCCACCAGCTTGGTGGATAGGCGCCGCTTAGGGATGTCGCCCTTGGTGGCATCGAGCGGGCTGGACAGGCGCAGCACCACTTTCTGCGTGTCCATCTCATATTGAGCCACCCGCCAAAGCTCAGTTCGGATCAGGGCATCATCAGCGAAGGTCTCAGGATCAAGCGCCAGGGTTTTCACCTCGAGCAGGTAGCGCTCCTCCACTGCTTCGGCAAACAGGTTGACGCTGATCGGATCGAGACCAGCGATCAGGCTGGAATCGCTGCGATCGCCGCCCTTGCTGCCAGCGCCCAGCGTGTAGGCAAACGGTGCGAACTGATAGGTCACACCGCCATAGATCCGCGGTTGATTGATCGAGAAGTTTTGATAGGCGTAGGCCGTTGGTGTGCCATCAGCTTCGAGGAATCTGGAGTAGTTGACGAAGGCGAAGGTGCTCATGCCATCCCCACCCGTTTGCGGGTTTTAACGGAGTTCTGCAGAGCGCTGAGCGCTAGGGCCCGGCCACGCTCAGCAGCTTGTGACATGCCCTTCTGGTGCTGCTCCGCGGTGACGTATTCGACGCCATTGATCACCTGCGACTCGTAGCGAACGTCGATTGGCTTCGGATTGTTCAGCGCTGAGATGGTCTCACGCTCGCTGCGCTCGGCCATCAAAAGCTCAGGAGACTTTGTGAATGGGATGTTGCTGGTGCTGGGAACGGTGGAGCCGACCATGCCAGGGCCGCGCTGGCCATCAGACCAGTTGCTCATCGCTGCATTCATCTTTGAGAACGGGATGATCGCCTCAGGTTCGCCGCCTTCACCGACCATGGCAAGGGTGGGCCTGGTGACGATGCCACCAGCAGCGAAGCCGGGCAGGAAACCTCCGAAGCCTGCAGCGCTGCCAGGTGTGCCGATCGAGCCAAGACCAGCCGCCGAGATGTTGGTGCCAGAGATGTTGGTCACTGCTGGCCCACCAGATCCCAATGCACCAGCACCGCTCAGCCCGCTGGCGCCGCCAATGATCTTGGACAGCGATTCGAGGATTGTGATCGTGATCAGCTGCGTGATGATCTGCGCAGCCATCTCCATGAAGGCATCAGCTGTTGCCTGAAAGAAGCTGGCCAGCGCTTCCTTCGCGCTCATGCTGCCGGAGATCAAGCCGCGGAAGGAATCACCAAAGGCGCGGCCCATGCCCTCAGCAGCACCGCGGATCACATTGAGCGGGTTCACCAGCTCCTGCAGGCCAGCGCGGGCCTGCTCGATCGAGTCGGTAAGACCAGCCGCAAAGCCATCGCCGGCACCGAAATCCATCGCCTCCATTGCCTCGGTGGCAGCCTGCTGCGCTTCAGTGGCCTGCAATTGGCCCAGCTTCAGGATCCGATCAATGTCGGCCTGTTGGCCCAGGGCATTGAGGAACTGCTGCGCCAGGCCGGTGCCTTCTGCATTCACCAGGCCCTCGAACATCAGCGTGCCGCCGCTTAGGTCGCGCAGCTCGAGGATCGTCTTTTTGATGCGCTCGCCTTCATCGGCGATGTTGTTCAGCGCCTCCTGGTATTCACGATCGATCGCCTGGCGGGCCGTCTCACCTAGCCCTTGCGTGGCGCTGTTCACGTCACGGATGCGGCGCTTCAGATCCTCTGCCAGCTCAGCGCTGCGCAGCAGGGCGTTGTTGTAGTCGTTGGCTGCCTTCTCTGCGGCACGCTGCCCTGCCGTTGCAGCGCGGGTTGCAGCTGCGTCACGTTCGCGTTCTTCACGCAGGTCGCGCAGGTCAAAGCCACGCGTGCCGCCAACAGCGCCAGGAGCAGAGGAATCAGTCCACAGCTTTTGCAAGCTGGCGAAGTCCTTTTTCGCTTGGTCAACTTGAGTGCTGACAGTGCTGGTGAAGGTGTTCCAAGCCCCTTGGAAATCACCTCGCACAGCTTGGCTGACCACTTGGAAAGCGCCGACAACACCGCGGGCCATCGCGCCAAACAGCGCCACGTTGGCGTAGATGAATGTTGCGACTGCTCGCAGGCCGCCTTTGATCACCTCAAAGAGTGCCGTCCAATCCTGCTTTGTATCGAACATCTCAGAGAAAACGTCGATGATCG
>Ga0208645_1001575_pt1 | contig 19646 bp, 4 predicted proteins | sample VirMetDEL_Sep_01_FD_184519 | JGI IMG/M metagenome (GOLD analysis project Ga0208645, IMG submission 184519) | Aqueous microbial communities from the Delaware River and Bay under freshwater to marine salinity gradient to study organic matter... | ecosystem: Environmental > Aquatic > Marine >... | reverse complement strand
AAGAAGAAAAAGCTGGTAGAAATCCTGACGATGTTAAGTTAGGCGCCGGTGGTTACTATCTAGATGGAGGTGAGTTTATGGATTATACACAAACTAGTTATAATAATGACGCGGGTATTGTGACTCAATCTCCTTTCATAACAGCACCATATAATCCAACTCTTAGCATGAACGATATAGTTCCCCAGGCAGGGCCTACTAGAGAAGAGATAAATCATGAAAATATGATAAATAAAGGGTTTGTATTTAATACGCTAACTGGTACATATACAAAACCAAGCAAAGAACCTGAGTCTGAGTCTGCACCAGTTACTAATAGCGCTCCTGAAGAAAGAGTTCCTGATGAGAACTTTGAGTTTAATTTTATGGAGCCTAAGCCTATACCAGTGCCGGACAAGATGGTGTATGACCCTAACAAAGTAGATGCAGAAAAATCTGCAGCATATGATAACTTACCTCAAGAAGATAAAAACATTATAGATAAAGCAAATAGTGATAGACCTCTTACAAAGTTAGAAGAGAGAGCTTTAAGAAGATTGAGAAGAAATGTTCCTGCTTTAGCTATAGGGGCAGGTATTGCCCAAATGATTCCTGCAGCATATGCATTCTTTAGAAAAGATAAGCCAGCAGAACAAATGGGAGCGCCTGGTAGAATCAAAGCCCCTTCTTTAGATAGAGTAAGCTTTAATGCTGAGCGCGCATCTAATGCAGCACAGAGTAGAGCTATTAGTAGATCTATAGATACTAGCGGTGCTGGTCCTGCAGGTATTATGGCTAAGATGGCATCGTACAGACAAAAGCAAGAAGGTGATATAAAAATTGCTGCACAAGAGGCTAGAATGAATACAGCTATAGCTAACCAAGAAGCTCAAATGCAAACGCAGACTACCGCTAGAAACGTCGCTAATGCAATGAATGTAGATCAAGTTAATACAGGGCTAAGAGAAGCTGAAAGAATTGCACAGATTAATAAACGAATGGAAGCTATTGATACTACAGCTCAAAATCTAGCAGGACTTGCTGGAGATGCGCTGTCATATAAAGCCACTGAAAGATTGGCAAGAGCTACAGGCGACCAAGGAGTTTATGAAAGAGATAGATTAAGAAACTTCTTAAAGAATACAATTAATCCTAACACTGGTCAGCCGTATACAAACTCTGATATAGCTGAACTATTTAACAAACGTTTTGGAGAAGTTCAGGCTACAAACGAACCTAAAGATAAAGACGATGAGCAGGTATAAATTAAAAAACTATCAAAGTGTATACCGTGATCCAGGATCAGTTGCAATAAATACACTACAGCGACAAAGATTTCAACAAGCATTTAATGCTGATGATGCCTTAGCAGGCGCAGTAGATCAAATGACAGCTGCTGACTTTGCTGGAGATCAAGCTTTAAAAGCTGACTTAGAGAATCGCACAAGACAAGAGCTTCAAAACAGATCTGGCAGAGGAGACTATGAAACTATGGGAATGGATATAGCTAAAAATGCTAGACAGTTTGAAAAAGAGTATTCTCCTATTGCTTCTAATGCTAAAAGATATGCAGCATATAAACAAAGACTTCAGGAAGCGTATGAGAAAGGACCAGAGGATGGAGGTATAAATGAAGAGACCTATCGTCGTTCTTTAGCTAAATCTGTATTTGGATATGAAGGATTACAAAAAAGCGCTGATGGTACAATAGATGATGATAGTTTTTTCTCTGGTTTTAACTTTGTAAAAGATGTAGATATACAAGGTAGAATGTCAGACCTAATGAAAGACATGGCTGTAGAAAAATACGGAAAAGAATCAAAAGTAATTAGTCAAGATGGTAATTACTATATAACTCAAGGAGGCAGTTATGAAAGAATTCCTGAGGCAGATGTTGCTGCAGTATTCAATAACCTTATGTCCGATCCTGATGTATCTGCTGCTCTAAGACAGAGATCTGAGCTTAGAACATTTGATAAAGGTGATGAGCAAATAAGAGAAGAGATATTTAGTACCTTATATGGAGATGAAGCTGATCCTGAAAACAATGGACTTATAGGACTAAGAGATAAAGCTATACAAGAAGGAGACGATGATATGGCTGCTAGGTATGATAAACAGATAAAAGAAAGGCAGGCTTTGCTACAAGATACTGGTATAGAATCTGAAAGTGAAATGATTGACAAGCGTAAAGACTATGCTCGTAACTCTGTACTTAACTCTGAAATGGAAAGAGAGCTTGGAGTATCAATACGTAAGTTTGCTTTCAATAATATTACGGAAAAGTTTGAGCAGGAGTATAGTCAAAAGTGGAGTATAGATTACAAAAACTTTGTTGATAATGCTCAGCCTAATATATTTGCTAGAACAGAAGTATCTGAAATAGGTAACCCTGGAGGAGATAGTGTAAATAAAATAAATGACTATATAGCCGGACAGGTAGGTATTGAAACAACTGAGGTAGATAACTTTAATACAGCATATGCAGATCAGCTAGGCGGTAGAAAAGTTACTGCTGAAGATATTATATCTGGTAATGTACCTGCTTCACTATTAGATGTTCTGCCTGGTGCTAGAGAGAGAATTATAACTAGTAGAACTATGCGAGGTCTTCAACAAGCGCTTTTAGATAAAGCATATAAAGAAACTGGTGTAACTGATGAAGACTTAGTTAAACAGACTTTTGGTAAGTATACAGGGCAACAGTTATTAGACGAAGCTAGAAAAGTTACTAATAACCCTAATCTAACTTTGGAAGGTCTTATGGAGATTAGAAACGATATAGGTGATCTATATGGAGAGCAATCTTTCCTTGAATCAGTTAATCCTTTTAACACTCCTACTAAAATTGATCCTAGAATACTACAAGACCCTAGCCATCCTGATTATAAAAAATATCAAAGAGCTCTAAGCATACAGAATATGTTTGGTAAAACTGGTAATGCTACGGCAACTTTAAGATCTTTAAATGCTTTAGTAAGCGCTGGAGATAAAAACTTAGATAAAGTAAATGATTGGATAGCAGATAATGCAAAAATAAATGTAGGAGATTGGACATCTAATAACTTCCCTGACACTGATCCTAAAAAAGCCACAGAAGCAACTAAGTTTGTTAATCAATACTTTACAGGTTCTACCAAGGGTGGAGGAGCTGGTAAGCCTTTAGATAAATCATTTAATATCTACTGGGGAGGTAAAAAACAAAGCGGAACTGGTACTGTAGCAAGTCTAATAGAAGATCTAGACTGGCAGGGTAGTGATGTAAATGTAATAGGTGTATCATTTGATACTAGTCCTTATATGGGAGAGCCTACTATTCAACTAAAAGTTAAAGGTACTGATAAGGATGGTAATGCTGCAACTGAAACAGTTATTCTGCCTTACTCTAATATTAAAAATGAGCAAATGGATGCATACTTTGACAGCCCTGGCTATAGATTACAGTTAGAGTTAAACAACCATAAAGTACATCAGCAGGATGGAGCGAAGATAGGTATGTATGACAAAGAAACTGGAAAGCTTAGTAGAGAGTTTGAGGTACAGTTTGATCCAGGAAGAGGAGATGTAGTCATATTAGATGGACAAGCTTTACCAATAGGTGGTCAAAAGTTTGTAAGAATGTTAGATACCAATGCAGCTAAATACGACTTTAGAACAATATTTTAAAAATGGCAGAAGAACTAAATCCATTAACAGGCCTACCGTATGACGGAGCCGCAACTATAGATACTACTTCAGGAGAGGCAAAAGAAATAAACCCTTTAACAAAAGAAGCGTATGCAGAGCCTCCTAAAATTACTTTAGGTAGTTCTACTGGTTATGACCAATCGGTTCTAATGAGCACTGACTATCTAGATAAAACTAGAGATATAGATAAGTTTGCTAAGTACAATGTGCCTAGAGGACAGCTACTAGACTGGGAAGAGATTCGTGCTATGAATCAGTCTACAGCTGATAAGTGGGGTAATGGTATAGCAAAAGCAGGAGTTACTACAATTGGAGCTGTAGCAGAAAATACACTAGGTATTATATTTGGTTTAGGTGAATTAGCATTTGGTAGCGGGGATTACTATGATAATACTATAGGTAAAACCGTAGACAAAACTAATGAGTGGATGCGTGAGAACATGCCTAACTATTTAACTTCAGAAGAGCAGAACATGAGCACTTTTGAAAAGTTAGGTACAGCAAACTTCTGGGCTGACACTGTAGCAAACGGTTTGGGTTATTCAATAGGTTCTATTGCAACTATGTATGTAACAGGAGGGTTAGGTCCTATCTCTGGATTAGCTAGAGCAGGGAAGGCTGCTCTTGGAGCAAGCAGAACAGCTGCTTTATATAACGCTTCAAAAGCAATTGTTAACGGTACAAAATTAGGTACACAGTTAGCAAAAGGAGCTAGTTTTGGAGCTAAGTTTGCAAGACATGGACAAGTATTAGAAACAGGTTTAATGATGTCTTTAGCAGAAGGATCTGTAGAAGCAAGAGAAACTAAAAATACTGTTAGAGAAAACTTAATATCAGCTTACGTAGAGAGAAACGGGCTTGACAGTAAAAGTGATATTCCAGCTGCAGAACTAAAAGCTATAGAAGAAACTGCGAGTGCGGCAGGTAATGCAAACTTTGCAGCTAACTTAGCAGTTCTCACACCTACAAACTTATTAATGTTTGGTAGAGGAATGACTGGGTATAAAGCTGCAATGAAAGCTAATAGAGATGTAGTATATGATGCCGCAGCTAAAAAAGCAGTAAGTAAGTTTGCAAATAATAAGACTTGGCAAAATGTACTTGAAAGGATGAAAGCTGTAGGTAAGAATGGTGTAGAAGAGTCTATTCAAGAAGGTTCACAGTTTTTATCAGGACAAACAAGTGAAAGTTATTTTACAGAGAGGCATACTAATAACGGACATGGCGACATGGCAGGCTCTTTAAGTGATGCTTGGAGCAAAACTATAGGATCTCAAGAAGGTTTAGAATCTATGCTAGTAGGTTTTATAACCGGTAGTATTATGGGAGGAGGACAATCTATAGTAAACAAAGAATATAGCTCTAGAGTAAAGAATGCTCAAATGATAGCTGATGTTATAAATGGAGGCTTTTTAGATAACTCTAAGAATCAAGTAATAAATGCTTCAGCTATGTCTGCTGCTACAAAACAAATGCAAGCGGCGCTAGAATCTGGGGACATAAAAGCATATAAAGATGCGCAGTATAAACTACTAAGTTATAATGCTTTAGCGGCTTTAGAGAATGGATCATTTGATGTGTTTATAGAAAAGTATGAAGACACTAAGTCTTTAGATGATGCAGAGTTTGCTAAACTATTTAATATTACAGATAAAGATGGCAATGCTTTAGACTTAGAAAAAACACTTGATAAAACAAAAAATAAAATAGTAGATGATCATATTAAGAAGTTAAGAAACTTTGAATCAGTATACAATAATGTAACTGATAGGTTTGCTTTACCTGAAAGAGTAACTGGTTTACCTAGATTACTACAAAACAAAGAGGCTAGAGAGACAGCAGATAAAGTCTACAATGATAGAAAGGTCTTACAGACTATGTTAATACTTAACGGGGCAGAGGTTGCAAGCAAGACCCAGAGAATGTTTGACATAGAAGCTAAGATGAAAGAGATTGTAGATAAGAACTCTTTAGCTGGGATAGCAGGTATAAACATAGATATGGAATCTGTGCTACAAGATTTCTCAAAGTCTAGAAAAGATCCAGGTACAAGAGATGCTGCAGAAGAAGGTAAAGATTTTGATGGTACTAAAAGAGAAACAGAACTAAGAGAAAGATTTGTACAAGCTTACAGAAGTTTACAGACTGTAGATCCTTTAGCAGCGCAAGAGTTTGGAGAACTAGTTAAAGACTATGTAAGTTTATCTTCAGAGATAAATCAAGCACTTGACTCGTATAACAAATTAGCATCTGATCCATACGCACAGGCCGCATTTGTAAAAGAAACAGAGGCAAAAGAGAAAGCAAAGATTGCAGCTGAGCAAACTAAAGCAGCTAATGAAGCTATTGAAAAAGCAGAGACTGCTGAAGAAATAACAGATCAGCTGCCTAATTTAAAAGAAGGAACTCCTGAAAGAGCTGCTGCAGTTAAGAAAGCAAAAGAGTTACAGAAAAAACAAGATGCTAAAAGGGCTAAGTATTTAAAAATAGGAAACAGTCTTCAAGAAACTTTAGATAAACTAGAAAGTATAGACACTAAAGACATGTCTAGCCTTGAGATAGCTGCATTAAAAGATGCAATTGGTATAACTAAAAAGAGACTTGAAGCTGCAAAGAACGGAGATCTAGAAGTTACTCCTCCTACAGAAGAACCCTCACAGCCTGACGGTCCTTTAAAAGATGATACTCAAGAAGCGTATAAAGATAATCCTGTAGACGGATACACTGAGGATGGAAGAACTTTCCAAATCAATGGAGCTACATACTACAACAATTTCCCTGACCCGTTAGATGCTATCAAACGAGACTATGACACAGACGAAGTCTTTGCAGTAGTACTAGAAGATGAAGACGGAAACACTCATACATTTAGAGCCCCAGAGGCGTTAGTAGATATGATAGCTTGGAACATCATACAAGGAGAGCTTGTTAGAATGGAGGGCCAGCCTACTTTAGAGGATAAGAATTCTCAATTCTATGACGATGTAAATGATGCAATCAAAAAGAAGAATGAGAAAATCTTAAAAAACAGACCTGTAGATGAAACAGACAGTAGTTTAAGATTAGAGATATACAGTCTTAAAATAGATCAAAGAGCTGCTATAGAAAATAGAGATATGTATCGTGCAGCTTTATATGCAGCAGGAGCTACTAAAGAGGACCTTAAGAATGATCCACAGCTAAAAGAGTATAGTAAAACAATACGATCTTTAGGACAACAGATAGCGTCTCGTAAACGAATACTAAAACTTAGAGCACAAGATTTAGCATTAACTACAGATGAGTTTATAATGGCTCAGGGTCAAGCAGCTGACAAAGTTAAAGAAGCTCAAGAGCTAGCTAATCTAGTAGACAACCAGATTAAAGAGGCAGAAGAAAAAATAGAGTTTCTAAAAAGTGAGCGTCAAAGATACATTGAGGGTAGAGATATGGACTCTGCAGAAGCAGCTGCTTACGATCTTAAAAAAGAAACAGAACGATTGCAAGAGCTGCAAGCAGATAAAAGAGAAGCAGCAGCTTTACTTAAACTAGAACAAAATAATTTAAACAGTTTAACAAATGAAAAAGATGACCAGTCCACAGAAGATGGACAACAAGATGAGCAGCCCGCTGCGCCAACAGTTGAACAACAAGAGTCTGAAAGACAAGATCAAGATAGGGTTGAAAGTACTGAAGAAGAGAGGGCTAGTATAGCAGAGCAGAGAGAAGAAGCTTTAAATAGTATTATAGGAATTACAAAAATAAGTAATGGAAAAGAAACTACTGTTTATCAAATACAAAAACCTATTAAAGGGGAAAGACCAGCAGGGCTAAAAGATTATCCAACAGAGCAAGAAATTATAGATGAAATAAATAAATTTTATGATAATAAGCTAGCTGATTTAGAAGGAACTGAAGAGTCAGCAGGAACAGACGAACAGCTTGTAGAAAAACAAGTAGTAGATAAAAAAGAGATAGATGATGCAAGTAAACCTGTAGTAAGCAGCGGTCCTGCAAGCACTGGGTTTATAACAGGAAAAGAAGCAGAAGATTTGATAGGTCCTGCACCCGCACCTGAAATGCCTCCTATAACTGAGAACGAGCCTACGTTTGGTGAAAGTTTATATCAAGCAGCTGTTCCTCCAGAAGAAGGTACAACTCCTGGCGAGTCTGTATCTATACCTATGAAAGCAGCATTCTCTGATCCATCAGCTAATAATCCTGCTAATAATAAATCTTACATAGAAGTTGTAGACGGTTCTCCTAGATCAGTAGGTGATGAACTAGAGAATAGACAGATGCTAGACACTCTACAGGTAGGAGATGTAGTAGAGTTTGAGATTATAGAAAATGATTTCTTTGTAGAAAATCATAAGGGCAAACCTACTGAAATGGAATACCTACCTATCTATTATAAAAAGGATGGCGTTATAGTAGGAAAGCTTCAGAGATCTACAAGTCAAGAAAAGATAGACCTTGTAAATAAATTAAGAGAAGGCAAGAAAGTAACAAGCACTATATCAGAAATTATAGCGCCTAACTTTAATAATGCAAAAACAAGAGAAGGTACACCATACTACTACGATCCAAGAGAATCTCTAGGCGATAATCCTACACTAGTATTTTCTACAGTTACAGACGGAGAGTTCCAACAGTTTACTACAGGGCAAGAAGGTGCTGGCTTTATAGACTTAAGTGATAAAGACGCATCTAATGTTTATCCTGGAGCAGTATTGTTCTATGTGCCAAGCTCTCAAAGGCCCGGCAGTGAACACACAGTAGCTTTAGCCTCAACAGCAAACTTAAATCAAGATGCACAAGATGCGGTAATAGAAGCTTTACAGAACAAAGATGTAAACAGAGCAAGTCAGATAGTAGCTAATAGTACCTCGATAGAACTAGAAGGACAAAAGCTAGCTCCTACATTCTTACACTTTGGTGAGTTTAACAATGAAACTGGTCCATACCTGGTATACAGAAGTCCTGTCAATCGTTCAGAAAGATTAGTACAAATAAGTCTTGATGACTTTAATAAAGCTATGCTAGGTAAACCATTTAGAATAGGCTTTGTTGAGCTCGATGGGGAAAACTTTGTACCTGCTAAAAATGTAAAGGCAGAAGAACATGACTTTATGAGAGAGAACTTTGCATCTGAGTTTAAAGAATTCTTAAAAACTAAAAAGTATCATGTAGACAGAGAGCTTGGGAACTCAACTGAGCCTTACAGTAGTCCTGTATACCCTAATAACACATACAGCACGTATAAAGAATACTTGTTTAGTGCCCAAGAGATAGGTCAAGCTAGGCCTGGAGGCAATGGGTACAATGCAATACTTACTACAGACCTAGTTAGAACTAGTAGTGGCTTGTTCCATAACCCTGTAATATCTTTCTCAGCAGAAAAAACAGACACTTTAAATTATAAAGATGTTGCAGAAAGAGTTAAATTTGCTAGCACAGAAACTTCACAAGCAATGCAAGGTATGATTGATGAAATGGGAATATCTCCATTTGCAGATCAAACTCCTAGAGAAGACTTTAACAACGACTGTAAAATATAAAAACTATGGCTTGTAGATATATAAGAAACGAACAAAATGAAATAACTAGTGCGATAGCTCCTAATGGGGAAACATCTAAATTATATGAATCGCTAACAAAAGCTACAGGAAATACTGCAATTGCAAAAAATGTGTATGAAAAAATATACAGTCCACAAGCAAAACAAATGTATGGTCTGGACTTTGAACAGCCATCTGCAGTAGATAGTTTATATACAGATAAAAATGGAGAGCCTATACTAGCAGCAGACAATGGATTCTACTACATACTAGGGCCCGCAAACAAGATAGCTCTAGAAGATATTAAAATTACTACAAGACAAACAACTAGTAACTTAAGTTATGAAAAAGAAAGAGCTCTACTAGATACCGCAGTTAGTTTTGTAAACGATCTAAGAGGAAACGATCCTACATTTTTTGATGACCCTAAAAATGTAAAAAGATATTTTACCCAAGAGGGACAAGGTAAAGGATTACTAGCAGGGCGTATAGCTGCAGAAGTTTTTAATGGACTAGAGGTAAATGAATTTGGAGTGCCTACAGCAGAGTCTATAGCTATCGCAGAAAACTTAGCTAAGATAGGAGCAAGAGAAGGCTTTGAAGCTATGGTAAAAGCACTACCTGAAGGAGTTACTTTAGATGAGAATGGAAACAAAGTTGCAGCCTTTTTAAATATGTATACTCACTGGGACGATGTTGTAGATAGAGAAACAGGTAACTTACTTAAGAAAGGTTATAGAACCGCTGTTGCAGATGCATTAGAAGATTTTGGAATGCGTCTAAAAGACGATGAGGGACAGCTGTATGATATAGATGATACCCCTATTAGAATCCATGATAAGTCTAGACTAGAAGAAAACCCTAGAGATAAACTTTCTTTAGAGGTAAAAGCTTTGCTTAGTGATATTAGATATACAGAACCTAACATATATGGATACAATACCGCTATACCTCTAGATGAAATATATTCAGACATTGCAGAATCTTCTGTAAACAAAGAAACTGTGGGAGCAATGCTAGTACAGTTAGAACAAATGGCTAAATATAAACAGTATCTAGAACCTGTTGTTACTAAATTAAAAAGGTTAAGCGCAAAAGAACAAGCTGCATTCTACTCTAACTTTTCTAACTCTTACAAAGACTTTATACAATTTAGAACAAAAGTAGTTGAGAACGTACAAGACGGCCAGCTGATTTCTCAGACATATCAAATAGAAATGTTTGCATCTAATAGAAGCAATGCAGCAAGAAGAGAAAGAACAAGATGGGCTAGACAATCTAGACAAGTTCCTGACGGATTACCTAATGAAAGAGCTCTATATAATGTAGATGAAAATAACAACGTATCTGTAATACCTAGTAAGCTGGCAGCAATGAATGCAGCTTTTTCTAAAATAGACAGCGCTAGAAAAATAAAAGATGATACTTTAACCGATCATGTAAATAATTTAGCAGATGTTTTATGGAACATGTCTATAGAGTATGGGCCTACACTAGAAGCGCATAAAGAAAATCTACAAAGATATTTTGAAATAGGAGATGTTGTAAATGGTAGACCTATCAAAGGTAAAGCATTATTTACAAGCTTAGTCTACGCTCCAAACAGCCTTTTAAATAAAGCAGTTAGTAATGCAAATAATAATATAGATTTATTTGACACCTCTGCAGATGTTGTAAAACTCTGGGCAGGTATCAGCCCATACTTTGTAGGTAAGAAAGGAGATTCTTTTTATAGTGGTGGCGGAAAAACATACTATCCTATAAGTCAAATCACCCCACTCGATGAGGTTGTGAATGAAGTGCAGTCAGAAAAATGGGGCGATAAAACTAAAGATTTAAAAACAACTCCTTTATTCTCTCCAACAAATAACTTTAAGCATAACTCAGTTTTACTAGGAGCTCTGTCTACTGAAAAGAATAGAAATAATTTTAAATCAGAAGTATTAGACTCTAGTAAGTTTCCTACAGAAAAAATAGGTAAAGACTACGAAGCTCAAAACGAAAAGGTTTCTTTGATAGCAAGGCTTAATGCTTTTGCAAATAACAGAAACCCTAAAAACAAAGTTTCATATTTTAAGCTAGCGCTCTCTGTACAGGCGGATCGTAAACGTATGGACTTTATAACCATACCTAGAATAGAAACTTACAAGTTGTCTCCTAGAGAAATAATAAAAGGATTTATAGTACAAGACTTGATGGTAATGAATGCGGCTAATACAGCTGTAGACAATGCTACTAGTCCTGCAGATTTAATAGAAGGTTATCACTATAAGAAAGGCTCTGACTATAAATCAAAAGATGGCCCAGTATTTACAATGCCTCAAATCTCATTCTTAAATTATAATAGAACATTAGAAAATAATTTTACTCTAATGGAAGCAATGGATAGTTATGCTGAAGGAACATACATAACTGAAGTTGAAACAATTCTAGACCAGCTGACGGATGAAGTATTTGAAAAGCTAGATGCATATGAAACTGATATAAAAAGTGAAATGCAAAGGCTAGGAATACAAAATAACGATTTACACAAATCAATAAGAACAGACTCTGCAATCAAAAACTTTGTACTAAATGATTTTTATGGAAGGATAGAAGTAAATAAATTGTTGCGTGGTGGAATGAGCTTTATGAAAAATGCCTCTGAGTACTACAAACGTATGGGCCTAGTAAACACTCCGGGTAAAAAACTATTAATACAAGGAGATGCTGTAGGTAATCCAGATTATGGTATGCTACCAAGATATAATAGTATTACTATAAAACAATTAGATTTTCAAGATCCTACTTTAGCAGGAGAGATAGCAGAAAACATTAAATCTAAACTAATAGAGGCAGGTGTCAATCCAACCGAGGCTACTGAAATAGCTAATGAATATAGAAGCGTTACTAAGACAGATGCTCAAAGTTTTATATCAGTCAAAATGTACAGAGCAATACAACAAGGACTTGGCTCCTGGGATGTATTAGATGAGCAAGCATATAGAAACCACGAAGGTATTGGTAATCCAGAGTATAATGGTAAGTATGTAGACAACCAGGGAAATGCAAGACCTTTGTATCCTATCAAACCTTACCACGAAGAGCTTACGGTTAGAAAAGGGACAGCAGTTTTACATATGGATAAGAACTCTTATGTAACTGTTACTAAAGATTTAGCTGCACAGTATCCGGTTCTTGAAAAGTTAAGAGGTGTTATGGAAAGAGGTGTGCATGTAGTGCACGAAGAGAATGCTACAAAAGGGGCCCGTATAGATGTTAGAGATGCATACACAGATACCTTTGAAAACTTTACTATGACTAGTATGGATGGTAGAAAGTTAAGACTACCACAGATTACACCTACTAGACCTACAAATGAAATAACATTTTCTAGACAAATACGTAAAAACATTATTGCTAACTGGGGACTAGATCCTAGTGTGCGTCAAACGTTTCAGAACTTAATAGCAGAAAATGTTAAAGAAGATACAATCAAGTTAGAAAAAGAGCTAGGACTAACTGCATTGCGTAATGCTAAAACAGTTGAAGCTAGAAAAAATGCTAAGCTACAATATCTAAAGAATCTTAGATCAAGACTACAAAGACAACTTAGAGATAAAGGTTTACCTGATACATACTTAGGCGCTTTAGACATTGTACCTAACGGGCCAAGTGATTACAGGTTTGCTGTACCGCTAGCATTCCCTAACTATCAAGCAAAGTTTGAACAGATATTCTTTAGTCTGTATAATAATGGAATCTTTGTACAGAAAGTAAAAGGTAAAAACCTAGTACAGATAGCAGAAGTTGGCGGGCACGCCGTTGACAGTGAGTTAAAAATGTATGATGGTACATCAGAAGCAGAAATAATGATGCGTGCTAGTGACTTAGGATTTGACCCAGGTACAAACATAGAAGATGTAAAAGAAGACGATCCAAGACTGTTTGTAATAGGCTATCGTATACCTAATCAAGGTAAAAACTCTATGCTTCCAATGAAAGTAAAACGTTTCTTACCTGAGTCACATGCAAAAGGCATTGTAGTGCCCGGAGGTGTAACAAAACAAATGGGTAGTGACTTTGACCTTGATAAGATGATGATTGTTCAAAAAGAAACTGAAGTCAAAACAAAGAGACAAGAAAGAGATAATAAGATATTTGATATTATGTTCGATGCACTAAAAGCAAAAGAACATATGCAAGAAGTAATGACTCCTCTTGATGCGCAAGCAGCTCGTCTAGAAGCTATAGCTGCTGAAAAAAATCCTGATGGTCAAAGCAGAGTAGATTACAATAGTCCTCTTGCTGAGATAGACATGGAGATGCGTAACAAAGCTGGTATAAGACTAAGAGGTGCGTGGGCTAATGCTTTAGCAGGGCACAATATAGCACAGCTAGGAGACTTAATGATTAGTGAAAACTTTGCACCTATAATAGATGGAGAGGTTTATGATGAGCTAGGCTCTATGTATGAAGCCGGCAGTCAGATCTTTGCTAACACTAGTATATCTGCATATCTATCAGCTGCAGTAGATGCTGCTAACAAACCTATACAAGTAGATATAAATGATAATGAGTTTACTGTACCTATAGCAGCAATGATGTTGAGTACAGGAGTACCTGTTGAAACTGTTATAGACTTTTTAACACAGCCTTCAGTACTAGAAGTAATACAGCATGCAAGAGATAATGGTTATCATCCAGGTTTGCTAGGACAATCTATTAAAGTTATAAAGCAAAAATATCCTGGTGAAAACTCTACAACTACCTCTAATATAAGTACGGAAGAACTCCGTAACGAAGAAATAGATCAAAGAACAATTTTAAATAACTTTGCAGTTCTTCATAGAGCAGGAGTAGCAACTACTAGAGTATTCAAAATTATAACACCTGATAACTTAAGTAATGTAAACGAAATATCCGCACTACGAGGATGGTTAGATACAGAAGCAGAGTACCTTAAAGATAGTGATGGTGCTATCATACTTGGTGCAGAAGAGTTTATAAATGAAAATATAGTAGGAGAAGGAGTTTCTCCAATGGAAGCTGCATACCGTGGTATATTTGATACCATGTTAGTAGGAGCAGAGATAGCAGGATTTATAAATAACAGACCTGCGTTCTATCAATTTAAAGAGTTATTAAAATATAACTTACACCAAACATCTTTTGACGCACCCACTCAGAAGTTTATAGACAGAGCATTGTTTTTACAGATAATGGCTAATGAAGAAAGCCCACTTGCAGATTATATGTCTAAAGACAGGTTTGAAAAGTTATACAAAAATCCAAATAATAATATAGCTACTAGATTTGAGGGTCTTAAAAGAACTGGAAAGCTTGCAAACAATTTATTTTTTAGTAAACTAGAACACGGTAATGATAACTTTGAACAAGGCAGCACTACATTTACAATCAAACTAAATACAGACTTTGATACAAACGTACTTGAAAAGAATGCTTTGACAGAAGACTTTAGAAGAATGCTTACTAGTTCTGATCCGCAAGTAAGAGAGTTTGCTCAAGACCTAATTGCTAATCAACTAATGACATCAGGCTTTCACCCAGCAAAAGGTTCATACGCAGACCTAATACCGTCTGAAGCATTTACTACTAGTATATTAAATGAAGGAATGGAAAGTCCTGTAATGTTCTTTGAGTCAATTCAAACTGCAACATACAATCCTTCTTTCTTTGATTCGTTTGTTCACGATTTTATTCGTAACTTTGGAACGAGCGCCCCTGGCGGAAGTTACATGTTGCCTTTTGTACGAGATAAGAATATAAAATCAACAAACACAAATGGACTGTATAGAGTAACTGACCCTACACTTAAAAGAAGTGATTTAGGATACCCAGCATACTTTATAAGTACTAGCATGGGACAAGAGCCTAAGATATATGTAAGACACCAAGACAATGTATATGGAGTACTACAACTAAAAGGAAACTCAAGTGTAAATGAAGTGGGCAACAAAGAGCAACAGAGCTCTATAAACACTACAGGGACTACAGCACTACCAGGTTTAAATACTAAAGGACAAGAGCTTATAGTAACAATTCCTAAGAGTGTAAATGAACCTGCAGAAATAGCAAAAGTTTGTAGAATATGAGTAAGAACTGTAAAATAATAGTAAATCAGGAAGAGCATCAAATGCTTTCTGAAGTATCTAATTATATAGATAATACTAAAAATAGAAAACCAGCTGATGTAGAAAAGATTTTAAGAGACAACAATGCTCTTATGAGATTTAGAGACAGGCCTGGGTTATTTGCTGTAGAATCTCAGCTAAAAGACTTACGATACTTAAACCAATTAATACCTGGGCTAGTTAGTATTACATATGACACTGCTATTAAGAAAGGACCGGTAACAGGACTGCCTACAAACGTTTACAAAATAGCTATAAATCAACAGCCTTTAGATAAAGCTTCTATACCTAGTGATCTAGATCATAAAAATCAATATGAGTTAGATAAGTATACAAGAGAGAAACAAAGACAAAATAATGTTGAACAAACTGAAACACCTGCAGAACCTAAAGTAGAAGACCCGGATGTAAAGTCTTACACTAGTGAAGAAACCGCTTCAGCTGAAATGCAGAAGTTAGCAGTAGAAGCTAGAATAATTATAGAGACAGAGTTAAGAGATATAAAACTGTTACCAGAAGAGCAACGTAAAAAGAAAGAGATTAGACTTTTAAGACTGCAAGCAGCAATCAAAAAGATTAAAAGAGTCGATGACTTTTATATGTTTGCTGTTGCAAATAAAGATAACATTAATAATGCTATTGCAGAGTTTGATGCAATCATGGCCCTTCCTATAGAAGAAAGAGCTACGCCTGCAGCTATGAATAAAATGTATGAAATAAAACAGGTTATTGATAGTATGGATACAATAGTCAAACTAGAACAGATAGTATTAGATCAAAAAGGAATTGGTAAAACAAAAGGGGTAGAAGACAGAGTAGAAGATTTACTGTCGCAGGTAGAAGAAACTATACGAAAAGCTAAAAGATTAGACTCGCAGTTTGAAACACAGATTATACCTATAATGGCTGAGATGCTAGTAGGATTTCACAACGAAGCTATAGATCCAAAGATACAAGAGATTGTAGACAACATAGAAAAGCATGGTGACTGGAGAAGATGGGAAAGTGAAATAAAAAACTCTAACGAGTATCAAGAATTAAAAAATAAAAAAGCTAATAATCTTATATCAGAAGAAGCTTTTAACGAAGAGGCTAAGAAACTGACTCTAGATAGTTTTAAGAACAGAGCTATACCTGGTAGAGCAAAGATAGTACAAGACTTAACAAATGCACACAGAGACAAGAGTGGATTCTCATATCTGTTTGATCCAATCATATACTCTTCAGAGCCCGCAATACAATTGTTTGCTAAGTCTATAAAAGATGCAACGTTCAAAAAGAACGACATGACGCGTGACTTTAAGTATGACTTAAATGCGGCATATGAAAAGTTTGCTGAGGGTATGAACGAAGCAGACGTAGCTAAACTAAACGAAGACTTACTAGAAGAAGTTACTATAACAAAACGTGATGAGTTTGGAAACAGAGTTAAAACAACTGTGTTAGGGTTAGTAAATCCTTTAGCTGTAGAAAAATATAAAGAAGATGTTACAAAGCTTCACACTGCGCTAGCAAAGAAGTATAATAAACCTTTGCGAGAAAACTATGAATCTGAGTCTGAGTACAAAGAAGCAGATGCAAAATGGAAAACATCTAAAGATAATAAGTCTACTAGAAATCAATACTACAAAGAAGTAGACAAGTGGATGAGTGAGAACACAGAGCCTATAGATAATTACGAACAAGAGATAACTAGAATAAAAAGAAAAATAGCTACTCTTAAAAAAGCAGACGCTGATGCCGTCGCAGCTGGTAATACTAATGCCGCATCTAATGCTAGAATAGAGCTAGCAGAGTTTGAAAAACAATTAAATTTTAGAGTTAATCCTATTACTAAAAAGCCTAGAGGACCATTAGTAAAACCTAAAGCATCTAAATACACTAATCCAAAGTACACAGCTATTCAAAACGATCCTAGGAAAAAAGAGTACTATGACTTTGTTAGAAAAGAACTAGTTGCAGGACATCGTATGATAGGTGCAGATAGAGCTAGTAAAAATTCTTGGGAAGATGTGTCTTATCTTATGCCTTCTATACGTAAGAATGATTTTGATAGGTTGAGAGAACAAGGAGTATTCCCTTCTGTAAAAGAACTATTGTCAGAAAGTGTTACAGTACAAGACACTGATGACATGTTTGGTAAGTATAATGAGAAAACAGGAGAGCTAGAAAAGAGCGTGCCTGTATACTATACAAACGTAGTAGACGCAAAAGATGTATCAAAAGATATTGCTAGTTCATTATATGGATTTAGAGACATGGCTCATAACTATAAAGCAAAGTCAGAAATTGTAGGACAGACTATGTTGTTTAGAGATATAATTAAAAACAGAGACACTTTAAAAGTAAACGCAGCTGGTGTAGCATACTTAAGTGATGTAGCAAACAAGTTAGGTATTAAACTGCCTGCTAGAAAACCGGGTGAGTCTTACACATATAAACATGTAGATGCTTTTATAGATACAGTAATGTTTGGACAACGAGAGTTAAAAGAAAACTTTAATCTGTTTGGTAAACAATTCTCTGCAAACAAAATAGCTAATAGTATAAATGCATTCACCGCTTTAAATACACTGTCGTTTAACTTTTTACAAGGAGCTAACCAAAGTATAATAGATAACATGGCTTTAATTAGTGAAGCTAATGCAGGTGAGTTCTTTACAAGAGAAGAGCTGGCGTGGGCCAAAGCAGCATACTGGAGCGAAGGCGCCGGTCTTTCTGATACAGGTAAGTTTGTACCTGATACAAAACTAGGTAAAGCTTTAGAAATGTTTGATGCTCTTACTGAGTTTACAGATCAAGAAGGTAATAGGCTAGTAGGTTCTAAACTGCGTAAAGCATTACAAACCGGTAACTTTTTGGTATTGCAGCAAGCAGCTGAGCATGAAGTAGCTTCAACTAGGATGCTAGCATTAATGAGAAATTTAAAGGGGAAATTAAAAGATAAGGATGGAAACGTTATACTAAATGAGCAAGGAGATCCTGCAGATTTGTGGGATATGTTGATAACGGATAAGTCAGGAAGGATGGCTGTAGACCCAAGAGTAGCTAACTTTAGCAAGTCAGATTTTATAAACTTAACTCAAGGATTGGCTAGAAGAACTAACCAGACAAAAGGCGGGTTCGATAGACCAACTGCACAGCGTGTGTGGTACGGTAAACTAGCAATGTTATTCCGTAGTTGGTTACTACCAGGTTTAAGAAGAAGGTATGGTCATGGAGGATTTACAGGTAAAACAGTACATACTGATGAAGAGTTAGGAACTGTAACACAAGGTATGTACATTTCATTCTGGAACTTTGCACGTAAAAGCTTTGCAGAAAAGGCGTGGCCAGGTTCTGTATTTGAACAGCTGACTGAAATGGAACAGCAAAATGTAAAACGTACAGCTACAGAGCTAGGATCACTAGCAGCAGCCTTTGCATTGATAGCAGCTCTTAAGAATATAGACGACGATGATGAAAACTTTGTAACTAACTTTATACTATACCAAACGTTACGTTATCAGGCTGAGATACAACAGTGGATTCCAATCTATGGATACAAAGAAGCATTCCGTATTGCTAAATCACCAACCGCTACAGCTAGGCAGGTAGAGCAAGGCTTAAAACTATTAGATCAAATAGCACTAGAAGGTATGAATGCAATAGGCATACCTGTAGAAGACAAAGCTATCTTCTATCAAAGAGATACAGGTCGATATAAAAAAGGAGATAGAAAAATTCAAAAAAACTTTGAGGACCTGATGCCTATCCTCAGAGGTCTTAACAAAAGTAGGACCCCTGAAGAAGCGGCTCAGTATTTCCTAGGAGGATCGTATAAATAATTATTTCTTACGTTCCATAGCCATCTTCAATAAGAATAGATAGCCAATAAGATCTGTAACGGTATCTTCTGTTTCATCATTGATACCACGGTTCTTGATACGCATAACCTTATCATCCATACGGACAAGTAAAGATTCTACAGCATCAAGCTTACTAAATATGTTTGCAGGGTTTAACGCGCTATTTCCATACGCAGCGTTCTTTTCCTTCAATAAATCAGTAACGGATTTGGCCACTTTATCAAGGTGCCATGCGAAATCTGCATTCTCAGGGACTTTCCAAGTAGCTTTTTTCTTTATATCCTCTAAATTTAGGCCAGTAGCAACTTCTTCTAAAGCTTTTACACTTTCTGCCCATTTTGCAGCGTCAAACGGTATAGGATCAGGTGTTGGAACAGTGCATGCTCCAGGTTCTACTGTTTCACAACAGTCAACTGGGTAATAGAAAGTAAACTGAGTCTTGCCGGGCATGACTAGTT
>Ga0208645_1001567_pt1 | contig 19739 bp, 13 predicted proteins | sample VirMetDEL_Sep_01_FD_184519 | JGI IMG/M metagenome (GOLD analysis project Ga0208645, IMG submission 184519) | Aqueous microbial communities from the Delaware River and Bay under freshwater to marine salinity gradient to study organic matter... | ecosystem: Environmental > Aquatic > Marine >... | reverse complement strand
GAAAGCCACTGGCGCAGACGCATTAGCTAAAGGTCAATGGTCTTGTGACTTTGAATTACACCCTTATGAGAAGGAGGGCTTTGTCTATCTTATTCGTGAGAAATCTACAGGCAAAGGTTATGTAGGTAAAAAGTCATACTGGAACTACAGCAAAGGTAAACGTGTAAGGCAGTCTAATTGGAAAACTTATTCATCTTCTGGTGTAGAAACTGCTCAAAAGGTTTCAGACAATCCTGAACACTTTGAATACGAAATTCTTTGTGAAGCACCAGACAAATCAGCTTTAAATTACTTGGAAGTCAAGTGTCAAATAGAACTTAATGTTCTTACTGCGCTTGATAAACAAGGTGAAAAGCTTTTCTTTAACAAAACATTAGGTAGTGAGAAATGGATGCTCACTAAAACGTTTATTGAGGAGTACAATGAAACGGCGTAATCCATATTATAATTCTATTCCACAGCAACAGGTAATACCTAATAAAAAGGTAGAGCCAGAGGCAGATGAATGGGATGAGCTATTACTTGATATGTTGGCTGAGAAAAACCAGAAAGCAGAGCGAGTAGTTAAATCAGATAGAGCTAGAAACCGTAGGAAGGAAGCTCGATATGCCAAAGAAAGCAGAATATACGGAGAGTAAAGAAATAGGTAAAACTAAATGTCCTGCTTGTCCTAGCAGCGATGGCTTTACTTTATATGATGATGGACACGGTTACTGTTTTGTATGTAACCATTATGAAAAAGAAATTGGAAAGGAAGAGGACATGCCTCTAGACACTAATAATACTAGCCTTGAATTGTTTGAGGCTAATCTGGGTGATTGTCGTGGCGTAGAAGATCGGCGTATTACTCGTAAAGTAGCAGAACATTATGGTGTACGTGTTAACTATGACAGTGAACGTAATATTACTGCTTATAATTATCCTTATCACGCAGATACACACCATCCTGTAGCCTATAAAACACGTACGCTACCTAAACAATTTAAAACAGTAGGAGACTTTAAAGATGTTTGGCCTTTCGGCGTTCACGCTTTTCATGCAGGTGGAAAACGACTTGTCATCACGGAGGGCGAATTCGATGCGATGGCAATCGCGCAAGCTTCACTTGATAAATATAATAAAATCTATCCCTGTATATCAATTGCAAGTGCTTCTAATCTTAAAAGCCTTCTTCACGCTCGGACATGGATCAGATCTTTTCAAGAAGTAGTTTTATTCTTTGATAAAGATGCTGCAGGACAAAAGGCAATTAAAGAAGCAGCTAATATTATCGGAATTGATAAGATTAAGATTGCTACTAGTGCAGCTAAAGATCCCTGTGAATTGTATGTAGCTACAGGTATGCATGGAGTAATGCAAGCTATTTGGGATGCACAACCTTACAGTCCAGCTGGCATTGTAGTAGGCCATGAGCCTGTATGGGAGCAGTATCTTGCTAGACGTTCTACTGAGTCTGTGGCTTATCCTGATTGTCTTCGTGGTATTGACAATAAAACCAAAGGTATGCGCTTCGGCGAAATTACATTGTTTACTAGCGGTACTGGTAGCGGTAAGTCTACTGTTATTAAAGAGATTGTATTAGATCTTCTTGATAAAACAGATGATAAAGTTGGTATGATATCACTTGAAGAAAGCATTGGTGATACTGCTGAAAAGTTTATTCAAATGAAACTTGAACGCAATCTTCAAGAACATGATGTATCAATTGAAGAGCAGGAAAAAGCTAGTCGTGCTGTATTCGGTTCAGAAAAGTTAGTATTGCTTGATCATCAAGGTTCAGTTGGTGATGAGTCTCTTATCGATAAGATTGAATACATGGCTCTTATGGGTTGTAAATATCTTATTCTTGACCATATTACTATTGCAGTCTCTGAGGGTGCTGAAGGTTATACTGGCAATGAAGCTATTGATAAAGTAATGTCTGACTTGCTTAAGCTTACTAAGAAGCATAATATTTGGTTAGGCGTTATTAGTCATCTCCGTAAAGTACAAGGTGGAGGTACAACCTTTGAGCAAGGTAAACTTCCTTCTATGGATGATATCAAAGGCTCAGGCTCAATTAAGCAGATTTCTTTTGACATCATTGGTTTTGCAAGAGACATGGCTAATGAAGACGAACAAATACGTAATACTATTAACTTCGTTGTATTAAAGAGTCGTTTTACAGGCAAAACAGGTCCGGCTGAAAGCGCTAAATACAACCATGATACTACACGGTTAAGCTATCATGACGCAAATGAAATTGACTTTGAGGTATTGTCATGAGCGAGGCTGCATTGTATCATCAAATAGGTTTGCTTCAGCAGGAGTTAGCTCTTGCTAAAGCAACTATTAAACACATTACTAATGAGCGTAATCAATATCGTAGTAAAGCGATCATGCGCCAAAATAAAATTGAGGGGCTTCAAAATGAATTACAAGAAATCTATTCGCAGAAAAGCGATTAAGATACAAAACCTTGACTCAAAAGGTGGTGGTAAAATCAGGCCAATGTCTGAGGCTATTGCTGCCGTGGAGAACTCTAATGACGGCAAAACAAGCTAGATACGACGATTTATATATGGACATTGCTAAACGAGTTAGCGAGATGTCTTATGATAGCGACACTAAAGTAGGAGCAGTTATTGTTAAAAATGGAAATATTATTTCAATGGGTTGGAACGGTACTCCTACGGGGTTTCCTAATAACTGCAAGCATCCTACTACTGGGGTTACATTACCTTACGTCATTCATGCTGAAGCTAATGCTATCTGCAAGCTATCTCGTGATGGCGGCAACGGATTGGATGCCACACTCTACTGTACGCTCGCGCCTTGTATGGAGTGTACTAAGCTTATCTTGCAGTCTGGCATCCGAGAGGTTGTTGTTGATAAAGCAGACGAACGATATATGGAGTCATTTACAATACTTAAAGAGAAAGGCATGATACGCCTATGCAAATCTATTACAAACAAATAGAAGAAGAACCTAACTACATTGCTTGGGTTCAATGTAATCGAGATGAAATGGATCATCTTAAAGAAGTGTTTCCTGTCGCAGAGTATGAGCTTTTAGTCGGAATTAAGCCAAACTATGATCCGTTAACATGTGACACTCGAACACTTTACAACCCACCCGCTCCAACTTGGGGCATAGATGTTTGGAAAAGAGAAACTGATGGAAGACGTAAAGGACTATCTTCTGAATAAAATTAGAGGGGATGACTTAGGAGTCAAACCTAGACGTAATTTACAGCTTATGCGTATGATTGACACTGATGGTGTTGATATGCTTGACTTCTTAATTGAAGACATGATTACTTACGCTAGAAAAACAATGCAACGCTGTTTTAAGCGTAGCAAAACAGAAGGTGAAACGCCTATTACCCAAGCTTCAATGGCTATTGGTAAACACATTATCGAAAATTGGGACGCTAACAATGTTAACTTTAGAGATCATGTTCGTGTAGGCGACTTGGTTATAGAAGGCTTTGTAATGTGTGGTTATCTTACTATACAGGTAGGCCATATGAAAAGCCGTAAGCCAGTAACTATCCATGCCACTGATAAATGGGGTGAAATGGAAGCAGTTGCTGGCAAAACTATTTGTATGACTGATGAAATCATTAAACCGATTACTAGTTTAATGCAAGCAAATGACAAAAGCGTTATTAAAACTTGGGATAAATCTAAGGAAAAGAAATTTACTTACTATCTTAATGCACCTTTTGTTAAGGCTATCGACAAGCTTCAAGCAACTCGTTGGCTTGTTAATCCAGATGTACACGCTGCTATTATGCAGCAGTGGGATTCTTTTATTAAGTCAGAAAAATTTGATGGTGAAGACAAGAAAGAAAACGAAAAGCTATATCAGCGGCAAGCTTCAAAGAATAGAGAAGTAAAAGAGGTAATGGCAATTGCAGCTAAATGGTTGCATAAAGAGTTTAGTTTTTATCTCGATGCAGACTATAGAGGTAGGCTGTATTATTCAGAACCCTTCTTTAACTTTCAAGGCTCTGATATAGCACGAGGACAACTGTTGTTTGCAAGAGCAAAGTTGTTTGATAGTAACGCTAGCTTTTGGCTAGGCGTTCATACTGCTTGTTCATATAATCAGTCCTACGGTATTGATGAAATACCTGATTGGGTTACTACTGATTATCGTAGTGTGCTTGAGCAAGAGGAACTTGATACTATTTCAGTTGACAAGATGACTCTTGAAGATAGAGCAATGTGGACTCAACAAAACATAGATAGCATTGTTGAGTTTGGTGAGCGTAAAATCTTTATGCATGAAGCAGAAAAGCCTATTTCATTTCTTGCTTGTTGTATTGAATGGTACAAGTACTCCCAAACTGAAGGTGACTTTTACACGCGCTTACCTATACCTATTGATGGTGCTAATAACGGCTGGCAACACTTAGGCGCAATGTCTAAAGACGATAACACAGGTCAGTTAGTTGGCCTTGTTCCTACCGAGGTACAGAACGACTTTTATGTACAAGTAGCTAAGCGGCTTACTCAACGTATGCCTGAATGGTTTGAAGAGCGTCAAATGCCTATGAAGCATATTCGTAAGGGCATTGCTAAGCGTGGGGCTATGACACGTGCTTATAGCTGTGGACAAAAGAAAATGTCTGAATCTATGTACAGTGACTGCTATCAATTCGGCTTTACTGAAGACTACAACATAAGCACTTGGGATTGCGATGAGCTAAGCAATCAAGTTATCAGAGCTATCCAGGAAGTCTGTCCAGGACCGCTAGATACTATGCGATACCTACAGCGCCTTGCCGATCAAGAGATCACAAACTGGGCCAGAGACTATGGCACAGACAGAGGTAAGGGAATTGAATGGGTAACCCCATCCGGCTTCCCTGTGGTGTACGAGTGCTATCGTACTAGGCCCGTTAAAGTAGATTGCTACGGGTTTAATACTCTTGATGGCGAGATACGCTTTAAACATGTTATCAGAGAGAAAACAGATATCCCTGATAGGCGTGGTTTTATGTGCGGTATTAGCCCTAACTTTGTGCATAGTATGGATGCTAGTCACATGGCTCTTACTGTAGCTAACTGGGAAGGTGACTTTGGTGCCGTGCATGATTCATTTAGCACTCATGCAACACACGTTGAGTTACTTATGAATAAAACTAGAGAAGAGTTTGTGTCTATATACGATACAAATAACTTTTATAATAGTATTCCTTTCGGAAGAGGCTATCAAGGCGTTGTGCCTACGATTGGTACACTTGATATTAAAGGTGTACGTGATTCAGATTACTTCTTCTGTTAAAAATAAAAAAAACCCCACAAGGTTTCCATATAGGATTCCCTGTGGGGTATTTTTATTTATTAAGTAATGCTTCTATTTCGCGGCGAGCAACAGCTCGTTCTCTACCTGCTTTCATTTTAGCATTGTTTTCTTTTTCTCCAGCATCTATTAAACTTTTAACATTATCAGAATATACACGTTCAAGAATAGCTTCATTTAACTCTGGTGTGTATGCAAGATTAGCATTTAGATTAAATTGTTTTACAAATTCCATATCATCAAAGTCTAATCCTTTAAGAGATAGTATATTAAAATTCTTTTTCATTTTATCTCTCCTAGTTAAAGCCCATGTAATTTGGTGAAATTAGTTTAGCAGCTTTTTCATTATCAGCTATAACTTCAGCTTGAGCAGCCCTTAATCGGCTTGCTAACTGAAAATAATTTGTAATTAACTGAACAGTTTTTTGAAGTGCTTCTCCAGTCATAACTGCACCTTCTGGTTTCCAACCTAGTCTTTTAATTTCAGTTAATTTAGCGCGTAAAGCTTTTGTACTTTCACGCCCTGATAAACCACCCAATCCCTCTAATCCTTCTGGAAAAGTATTTTTAGTTTCATCTGAAATTTTATTATTAAGCTCTTGCAATTGACCATGTAATCCACGATAAGTTAAGCTTCTATCTGAAACTTCATACGTATCTTTTGGATTAATTGATTGTTTCCATTCTTTAACTCCAAGAGAAAGTTCTTCACTAATCATTTTCCAAATAGGATATTGACGTTTTCCAGGCATTGTTAATTCTTTAGCTACTTTATTATACAATTGATGAGAAGCTCTTACGGAGTTAATATCTGAAATAATAGAATCATGGATATCAAGCATAAACAAAGGCGGCAATCCTTTTTCTTTGCGTCCTTTGTTAGCAAGGTTAATTGTATTAACCATAATTGCTGCATCTAAAGCCTGAATAATAACAACCGGAAGCTGATTAATAACTTGCTGCCCATATTTAGTTTCTTGTCCAGGTTTAAATTTAAAAGTTTCTTCATCAAAAGTTAACGGTACTTTTTCTGTTTTACCAGTACTAGTAGGTACAATTGCAGTTACATCACGTTGAATTTGACCTCGTGGTGTTGGTAAACTAATTTGTTGACCTGTTGATATTGCTTCTTTACCACCTAAATAAATCATTTTACCAGTAGCACTTCTAACTCTAGCATTCTGATTACCAAGAATAGCCCACACTGCGCCTAAATCTTTTAACAATTTTTGTTGTTGAAAAGACAAAGTGCGATTAAGATTAACCGCAATTAACCTATTCAAATCAATTATTGCTTGATTTTCATTATATCCTGGCAAAACATTACTAGAATATTTAATTCTTTCTTGAATAAAATCACCAAATTCACCATTGATAAATTTAATTGCTGTCTCTTGCATAAAGCCAATAAATTTACCATAGGATGATTCCATCAATGGCGCTCTTGAAAGAGCTTTAGCTACGGCTTTACTATTTCCTTGCATTGCTAAATTGTTTATAATATCAGTCCAAAAACCTTGCTTAGCTAAATCATCTGTAAATGCAATTTTAATAGAGCTATCTAAATTTTCCATAAACAAATCACGAATATCTCCTTCAGGAATAATATTCTTTTCATCTGAAAAAATAGCGCCTACTCGTTTTAAAATATCTACATTTCCAAACAATGCAGCTTGAATTGCCATGCCACTTTGTTTAGTGTCATGCTTAATAAGAACACGAGGTCTCCAAATAGAGCTAGCAGTTTTTACAGGAGCAGAAACAACAGATAAGGTATTCATCTCGTTATTAAGCTCTGACTCTAACTGTTGAACCATATCTTGATCTTCATTAATACGTGCATCTTCTAATTGCTGCATTAATTGTTTAGCGCGAGGCGATACTCTTTTCCCTTCTGCATTAATCGGGCTTGATACAATTGTCCTAGCAGCTGGTCTGGTTTGAACAGTTACAGTAGAGTCAGGTGTCATTTGATATTTTAATACACTATTTGCATCATCATAGTTTGCCATATCAATATATGCTTGTAATAGAATACCCCATTCTTCAGGGTCATTAGTTGCATTTGCTAAATCAGTATCAATACCTTCTAACTGTTCATTAATGTTTAATGAAGGATTATTTTTAAGGTCTCTTACTTTGCGGCCTATATTAACAATTCGAGAATAATTTTCTGGATCATTAAATATTTTTTCTTTTGCAAGTTTAGTTGTTTCGTTCCAACCAATATCTTCTATACGCCGACCACCTGTATCTTTAGATGAAAGCAAAGCACGACCAATTGCATATTCTGCTTGTTCTCTAATTGTTTTATTGTTTGTTTTACCAAGATCAATAAACACAGGCACTGCAGACTCTAAAAAGTTTCTTACATATTTACTTTGTTGAGGGCTAAGACGGCTATTTCTATCATGAATACGTCCTGTAATAGAAGCATACATCTTGCGAAGATAAAATATTTTATCTGAAAATTCAGAGCCATAGTGAGTATCCATTGCTAACTTACGTGCTTGCATTGCCATAATCATATTTGCTTGTTCTTCAGCATCAATTTCAGTCATACCTAAACGCATTTCTGCTGCTGATTTGTAAGCATCCCATTTAGCTTTATGCATACCTACGCGTTCTGCATAAGGATTAGTAGAATAAAAATGTTTAGGGTCTTTATCTGTTAATGGCTGTTTGCGATTAAGAATAATCCGACCATTAGCAAGTACTTGATAACGAATAATGGAGTTTACAAATCGTTGTCCAATTGAAAACATATCGTTATTAATACGAATAGGTGATCGACCTTGGTTATCCATGAATTGTCGTTCTTGGTCATCGCCAACTGCTCTCATACTTTTAATAGATACATTGCCTTCTTTTTTAAAACCTAAGTCTCGTTCTGCACCAAAGGTAAGCCCATCAATTGCAGCAAACAAAGAGGGTAAAGAATTAGTTTCAGGAATAACATCATTCATTACATCACGAGCATCAAAATAATAATCAACTGCCTCTTGAGACATTTGATACATTGTTTTATCACCATGAGTAACTTTTTCTACGAATCCTGCCTCATCAAATACTTGCCAGTATAACGCATCAAGGCCTTGTAATACGCTAGAAGGGACTTGTGTACTTGCGCCACCAAAGCTTGTTCTAATTCCATCAACAACATCCGGCGTTGGTAATGACTTATCAATAACTCCACGAGAAATATTAAGTCTTTCATACTCTGGGTTTAATAAGTCGCCAACATGAGGCTTTGAAATAGGCTCTCCTGAAGCTATTTCATCAAATATATCGATATCATCTGTATTGTCATCATACTTATAAGATTCTTGCGGATTTTTTTCTTGAGCAATCATCTTATCTTTTTTATTTAATTCTTCCTCTGTATTTTGCAACCATTGAAAGCTAAGTATATTGCCTTGTTTAGGTGTCATTTTACCGTCAGGAGTAATAAGCCCTGCGTTAAGCATTGCATTTCTAATTTCAATTGATTGTGGTTCTGGTGAAGCTAACACATTTGCAAAAGTAATTTCTGCTGCAGCATTAAGTCTATTACCTACTGAAACCATTTTATCATAAGAAGAAGCAGAAGCAGTAGCAAGCGGTAATTGTTTAGCAAGCTCTTGTCCACCTTGATAACTATAATCAATATCTGGCATTACTCGCCGTTGTGACATTGCAACTTGTTGCTCAATTTGAGACTCTACATCGGATTCAGTTGGTGGAATAGTTGTAGCACCTGCCCTAGCTTCTGCTTGAGCTTGTCCTAACAATTCAGCTTTAAGCGGATTAAGGTTTTGTTGCTCTTGTATTTCACGTTCTAATCGACCTGAAGTTGTTTCTACAGGTGTGTCTTCTGTAGACACTGGTAAATTACTTACATCAGAAGGAAGGTCTAGCGCAGCTGCGGATTGTTCATCTGCTAATGCAGCTGCTACTGCAGGGTTAGGCTCCTCTTGAAGTAATCTTTGTTCATCTCTTTCAGCCTCAATACGTGCCATCTCTTGATCTTGAGCGCGGCGAATATCTCCACTAGTTCTTTGTTGTTGTGCTCTAATAGCCATTATTATACTCCTAGTATGGCGGCCCCTTAGGGGGACCGCCGTAGTTGTTTAATTAAAAAGTTTTCTAGCTAGGTTTTCAGCTGAGTCTGCTACCTCTCCTGCTACATTACCGACTGTAGTGTTTTCAAAAGGGTTTTGACCAGTAAGTCCTTGCGCTATTCCTTTACGTACAGATGTAACAGGGGCAATTAACGGTGCTGCACCTAAGCCTTTTGAAATTGCACGTTCTCCTTCGCCTTGCATGCCTAATCCAATTGCACTGCCAAGAGTTTGAATATTTCTAACTGTTGGGCCTGCTTCGCCTAAAATAGTTGACATTAACCAATCATCACGGCTAGGATACAATGGTGAAACTACATCTGCTAAACGCTCGTATTGACCGATTACACCAGATGCATACACTGCTCTTTGAGCATAACCTGTAGTATCAAGATAAGGGCTTGGCTTTCCAAACTTTAATAAATCTTTAATATACTGGCTTGCTCCACCAAGACTAATCATAATTACAATTAAAGCAAAAGTATTATATTTAACTTGAGGATTACCTTTACGCAAATACTGATTCCAAAGTTTAGGAATTACTACTGCTGTAAATGTAGAAATAAAACCATTAAATTGAGTTAACAATTGATAATGCGGATCTTGAAAAAACAAAGGTCTGTTTGCAGCTTGAGGATTTTGAATTCGCTCATTAACAAAACGATACACAGCTGTTTCAAGTTGTTCATTTATTTCATTTTCAAGTTCTTGTGCTTTTGCAATTAATTCTTGATCACTTTCAGTGCCTCTATTATCTTTAGAGTTTTGAAATGCAGAAAGAACTGCGGCTTGTTTTGGAGAAGGAGGTAACATATAATCATTATCTTTAATCTTTGTATTAGTAGGATTAAAAATTTGATCACGATAAAGTTCATCTGTATCACGCATAATTTCTACCATGCGTTCAACATCAAGCCCTAAATCATTTAATGCATTCCAAGCTTCTAACTCTTCAGCATTCATTTCGTCAAAATCAAATCCTAATTTACCCTCTTCAACTTCAATTTCATCAATTGAATTTAAAAAATCAAAATCATCTTGATTCTTCTGCTTTACTGCTGAATACAATACAGGTTTTAAAGGTGCATTTACAAGTATACTTGTTCTAGACTTAATAAAATCAATAGCAAGTCCAGCATTCATTCTACGTTGAAATTGAGTAAAGTTTTTAATTCCAATATAAGTAAAGAAAGTCTCATGCGCTTTGATAAAAGCCACATCTCGCTCACCTGTAGCTAGCCTATCAATAATAGTATTTCTATTCATAGGTATGCCAACTCTATCAACTAAGTCAGCGGTACGCTTAACCTCTTCAGCAGTGGCTTTATCCCATGCTCCAGCTAATTGAGTAATCAATTGTTTATTAGCCATTTTCCAATCAGCATCATCCTGGAGACCATAATAAATCATAGCTGTTTCAGGAATAGATGATATAGTAGACAAAGGTAATCCTGCAAAGATAGACCATGAGGTTAAGAAACGATTAATAGCAGCCCATTGTGGTTGTTCAATAGCATTAAAGTTGCCATGAGTACTATCAATAATTGCCTTCATATAAAAAGCAAATTGCTCAATGTCTTCTCTTGTAATTGCATTAGGATCGTTAGGATCATTGTCTGCGTTATTACGTATTGCTTCGCTAATTAAAAAGTCAAGCTTTCTACCACCATGCCCAAAGTATTTAGTAATAGAGATATACTTTGCTGCTTCTACTTGTGCTTTATTAAGCTGTTCAAATATATTTTCGCTAGCAAAATCTTCAAATCCTTTTTGTTTACTAAGATCTAATATTTTAGATTCTAAAAAAGGAGGATAAAAAGTATCTCCATTAACATGTGAATAGTTTTCTACAAAGTTTGCCTGGCCACGGTAAGCAATATTTTGATACATAATTTCAGCTTGAGTTTCATCAAAGCCATTTGACCGTAACCATGCCTTAAACTTAGCTTTATTTTTTCTTACTTTGTGCCAATCAAAACCTCTATTTTGCCACCAAAAATCAGGATCAAGCGTATAAGGTGTTGCTTTAGGATCTTCTTTAAGCAATTCTTCATTAATCCTAGCAACTACTACATCATACGAAGTTTTAATTTGCATAGATGCTTCATAAAGTATTTGCGCGCGTTCTTCAGTATAAGCTTTTTGCTTTCCACTTGGTTTATAAAACTCTACCCAAGGAACACCTGTTTCTTTTATTTGAAGCCAAGCAATATACTGTTGAAAAACACTACCGTTAGTTACACCTTCATTACTTGCAAAAGCTCTTATCTCTGCTGAAGCTTTAATTACATTGCTTGCATTCATTGTTTTGTTAAATAAACGTTTAGCTATATAATTTTCATCGACATACATTTTAAATTCTGAAATAAGTTCATCTGCAAATTGTTTAAAGTTTTTACCAGCGTGATAAACACCAGTAGTTAACTGTCCAACTCTTGCAAAAATATCTAGCAAAGATGCGTCTTTAACTAGCTTAGACATTTCAATTGCGCTGCGTTCTGCTGCTTGAAATAATCTCTTTAAACCAGTTCCTACCTTAGAGGCAAAATCAGAAAGATCAACAAGATTAGTTATAAAGTTTTTAGCACCTCTAACTTTATTGATATGTTTTTGTGATTCATTATTAAAGACACCTTTTACATCTGAAGGCCTTTCTAACTCTGCAAGACGAATTCTTTCTCTAACAGATGCTACTTCTTCGCTAGTTAATGGCTTTGCACCTTCACTCCTTCTTTTTACTTCTGCAATTGCTTGCGTTTGTAATTGTTTAGCCTGTGTTAACTCAGCTTTTTTATTTTCAATAGCTGCTTTAATTCTGCTTGTATTTGCACCACGCTTTTCTGCATTAGTAAGTGCTTGCTCAAGCGTATCAAGTTCACTTTGAATAGCATTAACTGAGGAACCAGAAGTAATTTCAGTTAGTTGTGCCTCTGTAAGATTACCAACAACAGCTCGTTCCTTTTCTTCAGGCGTAATTGCAGCCCTTGCTTGTTGCGATCTGTTTTGTTGTGCATCTTTATTCTCAATATTTTCTTCAATGCTTTCAACACTGCCATCGCGCTGTAACTTATTCATTTTAGCTTGATTCATAGTCCGATAGCGATCTTGGTCTCCAGGAGCTTTTCCTTGGCGATATACTTCTTGTTTACCTTGCGTATATACATTAGCAGCAGCACTTAGGCCTCCACCAAGCACACCACCTGCAATACCTGCATTTACAAGACGATTAAACAATTGATCTGCATTATATTCTTTATCAGAAAAACCTACAGCTGCGCCGTACTGAAGCCCTTCCTGTGCAATCTCAGTTGCTGATTCCATTGCAGCACCAGCCATTGCTCGTTTACCTAATTGGCTTCCCGAAAATCTAGCAAGATCGTCAGGTGTTAACGAACCTAGCATACTAATTGCTGCCTTTTGTTCTTCACGAGTTGCTTTTCTAAGCGCTGATTCAGCAACTACCTCAGAAACACCTCGTTTTTCTGCTAGTTCTTTAGCTACTTTTTTAACACCTGCTTTACTTAATAGCTGGGTAGGAGAAAACAACTTAGACAAACCAAAGCGATCTAATACTGAAGCAGCAACACCCACTGTTGTAGCTACTGCAAACTGTTCAGCACCTTTTTCGCCTTCCATTTCGTTCCAAGCATGACCACCATAAATGAACGAGTTTGGTAAACCAAAGGTTATAGCACCTGCAAGTGGTCCTCCAATCATTGTAGCAGGAACTGCAGCTGCCATTGCTCCAAAAGTAGTAACCATATAGGGCGCACTCATTGCAGCATTATTCATAACATATTGAAAGCCTGTTAATAGACCATCTACTTCACGATAATCTAAAATACCTTCAGGCGCATTACGAAGTTCTTCTCGCGCTCGCATAGTGCCTTGCGCCCCAATACCTTCTAGCATTTCACTGCCAGTCATCACGCCAATGCCTTCAAGGTATCCGTACATCCCTTCGCGTACACCAACCCATCCAGCATCCCAAGCGTCACCCATTTGACCAAGAATACCAATGCCTTTGTTATCTAGCGTTCTATCGTGATCTCTAAAAGCAACACCTGAATGAATATCAGGATTATATACAGCTTCATTTAAAGCAGTTTGTTTAAAAGCAAGCCCAGTAATTTCTCTTGCTTGCTCAACATCGTTAGCAATTTCTGAAAAATTTCCAGGCTTACCTGTTAATTGTTCTCTTAGTAAATAGTCTTCCCTTGCTTGAATAGCTTCAGGACTAGTATAGATATCAGGCCTAACTATTCCTGTTGCAATTAAAGTTTCAGAAAGACTATTACCATCAGCATCGTATCTTTCAATAATCTCTCGACCATTGCTGTCATACTTGCCTGTATTTACTTTGTAGTTAAAGCCTCCTTGCTCAACAATTTTTTTATATGCTTCTCGTTGAGCTGCAGATCCAAGTTCAGGAGCTTCAAATACGTCTTCACCATATTTATCTTTGCTAACTTTAGCTGTTTCACGAGCGTTAACACCTGCTAAACGTTCACGTTTGCCTGTTTCATTATTGTACTCAGTATCACCATCAATAACAAAAGAACTGTTACCTTGATGATCTTTTAAACTAAAGTCATCAGCCATAAATTACTCCTTTTTAGTCTCAAACTTTTTTGCTGCATTAAAGACTGCAATTGCGCGATCATCGCCTTGATTAAGTTGATGCAAGAAAAATGCAAAACCATTATAACCTACATCATTTGTTCCCTTAAAATCAAACCCTTTCATATCTATCTTATTTTGCTTTGCAATATTATAAAGACGCAAGGCACGTTTATAAACTGTTTGAGTTTGTAAATCATTAAGCCCTGCACTTGTATCCCGATAAATCTCTACCATTTTTTCAGGGGTAGTATCACCAAATGCAGATGCAGAAACATCAACTCGATCTTTAATCCTACGTTTAAAATAATAAGCAGACAAAGATTTTGACGGATCATCCATACTGCTAGGGTCATTAGCATACGCTGCCATTGCTTCTGACCACTCTCGAATTGCTTCTTTCATTTGGCCTTTAAGCATGTATGCTTTTGCTGGATCTGCACTAAAGTCTTGAAGATCTTGGAAATAAAGAGTCATTGCAGCACTTGCCACAACAGGATCGTTAAGCCCTAACGCTACTGCGTCTGAACCTTGATTACCTACGCCCCTTCTTTTATTTATAGTGCTTTCTAAATCCGATAATGTTTTACTAAATTCAGCTTCTACAGTAGTTGGGTTATGAATATTATCTACTGTCTTAACGCCGCCTACATTAATTGCATTTTCAAGATCATAAGAATCAACTTTACCATCAGGTTTACCATCAGGCCCATTAATATCTCTAACACTAACATGAGGAACACCTTCAACATCTATTGAAGGCACATTGCCACCTGCCCTAGGTACATAAAGATAGTCACCTGCTTTGCGTTCTTTTACTTCAACTACAGGTATAAGATCATCCATATCTCGTGTTTCAATATACTTATTAAAAGATTCTGTAGTGTAATTTTTAGCGTTAGCTTTTACAAGTTCATACTCTTGTTTATCTCTAGCATCAATTCTAGAAATATAACTCTTAGCACCGTAAGCTAAAGAGCCATTATGACTATACCCTAAGATACGAGATCCCGTATACAAAATTGCCATTCTTGCTAATTCTTTTGCACTAAACAAATCACCAAAAGCATTTATAAAACCTTGTTTAAATGTTTCTTTTAAAGAATCTGGTGCATTCTTACCTGCGTCTATAACTTCATCTTCGCTAGTGTTATCGCTGTCAGGTTGTTTTTCTTGAGAGCCTTCTGCTATAATATTATTTACAATAGGATTTAATGATGTATCATCTGTATCTGCTGGCGCATTGTTTGTAGGAGGGACACCTTCAATAGGTGGAACTCCATCAATTTCTTTTTGCAAAGCAGCAGCTAAATCATCATCACCGTTAACAATTGCTTGATCTCTACGCTCTTCAAGTGTTGCAATTGTTTCATTTCGTTTAGATGTTTCTTGTGTTTTTTCAAGTTCTGCTTGATCTGATTTATATTTTTTATGAGCTTCATCTTGTTTTACTGCTTGCTCATATTCTGCTATTCTACGATCATACATTTCTTGATCGCCATTTTCTACAAACTTATCAATAATTTTTTGTTTAGCTTCAGGCGAAATGCGATTAGGGTTTACTGCTTGTGGGGTGCCATCTGAATCATAAATAACATCACCGTAATCAGTTTTACCTTCCATCTTATTGTTACGCATATACTCAGGTATTGCTTCATTAAAGCGCATCCCTGCAGCTTGCGCTTCTGAATCAATTGGTGTGCCGCCTCTTGAGACTGGTGGTGGTGCTTGATCTAGCTCCGGAACAAGAGTACTTGCATTTGCCGAAGAAATAAGTGAAAAACCACTGTCTTTTTTAGGTGGCATACCAGCTAGTATTTCGCTAACTGCTGCTGGATCATCTGTTCCTGCCGCTTGAATTGCCATATTAATTTGATCTTGAGTATATGGCATATTATTAGCATTCTCAAATCCAATCATAGCTGGCATAAGCTGATTACGTGCGGCCTTAAGGTCAATAGGATCATTAACACCTACACCTAGTGTATCTGCAAGAACACTTTTATAGTTTGCTCTCGATTCTTCAGTGTTATCTCCAGCAGGAGCATATCGATCAATAAGTCCATCGATAGTCCCAATATCATGTGTGTCTGCATAAGTACCTAACGTACGCGCCATAGCACGAAGTCCATATTCAGGACTTTCAAACTGAGCATAACCTTCATTACCACCTTCAGTAAGCCCTAACCAATTATCTTTTCCAGACCTAATATTCCCTGGATTATTTTGGCGTAATCCAAGTGGTAATACTGTTTCGCCTTCAGCTGAATACATAGGAGGAATCATACCGCCATTGTATTCATACTTTGGAACACCTGCAACTATTTTTGCAGCTTGTGCAACACTTATTCCTTGATTAACAAGTTTAACTATTTTATTTAAAGTTGATTTATTTGTTGGTAAACCTACTGCTTGAGCTGCTTTAACAAACTCATTACCATCAATACTAGCTGCTGGCATTGTGCCACCGTCTGCCTCATAGGTAGGAATAGGTCCACCTTGTGCTTGTTGTATAGCTCGACCCTCTTCGTTCATTTGATCAATCATTTCTTGATTGCCCGGAATACGAGAGGCTTCTGCATTAACTACGTTTTCTCCGGGAGTTAGCCATGCAGGGACTGTATCAGTACCTTTAGGATCTCCGGGATGCCCTTCTACAGTAGCACCGTTATAACCCTCTTCTTCCATCTCAGGAATAAGCATCATCATAGGAACCGATGTTTGCGGCTCAAAGAACTCAACGGAGAACATATTACCATATCGGTCTTTATTTGTAAGACTTTTAAGTTTCATTATTTGCCTCCACTTGAGCTATCATCGTTTCCACCTTTGTTATATTCAGGATGTCCGGGAGGAGGGGATGACGGTTTTGATGGTACTCCATCTTTATTATTATAGTTTGCAGGATTTGCAACACTACTTGGTGCAGGAGTACTCGGCTTAGCGCTAGAGCTACTACTACCTGTAGATGCAGGTGTCATTCCTGTTCCACTAACAATATCGCTAATAGATGTTGTTACATCTGAAGAAATAGCTTTAGATGGATCTAAGCTATCTAACACTGCTTGAACTGCTGCTGAAGATCCTGCAGGTGCTTTTGTATTACCTGAAGCATAAGCTTGTTTAGCAGCTGCTTGTTGAATTGGCGTACCAGTTGTAACTACTGTTTTAGTCCCATCAGGGGCTGTACTAGTTACTGGATTACCATTACCATCTGTAACTGTTCCTGCTGATGCCGCTTCATTAAATGATTCGTTTGTTCCAAGATTAGTCATTGGTTTATCAGGGCTAATAGCAGCAATAGATACCTCTCCAGGAATACTAGGTAATCCTGCAAGGCTTGCATCTGTAATTCCTTGCCTTATCATAGCATCAGTAGCACGATAAGGCTCAATCATATTTGATTGATCAAATCCAAATATACCTACTTGACCAAGTGCTGATTTACCAACATCCATCATACCAACAGGACCACCGAAGGAAGCTACTGCTTTACCAGTAAGGGGATCAAAAGCTTGACCATAGTTACCAAACATATTTCCTTGAGCATCTGTAGTTCCTCCTGTACCATAAGTATAACCTTCATTTGGGTTATAACCGAGCGCATTCATTGCAAAACCTACTCCTGGAATCATGCCTAAGACACCTACAGGATTTTGAGTGCCTCTAGTATAACCAAAGGTATTACTGAAGGCATCTCTTTGCGCTACTTGCGATTGTCTAAACTCGTCATTATCACTAAAAGGATCTACCATGCCATAAGAGGTTGGCTGTACAGGTGGCTCTGTTGTCATAGGCGGGGTAGGCGTTGGTGTAGAAACAGGGGGTGGTTGGGTCATTCCCGGAGCTAGCCTACGAAAACCTGTAGTTGGCTGTGCAGATACTCCTTGAATAGGTTGCCCATAGTAAGCCGCATTGCTTACACCTGAAGCTTGTGTTGGTGCATATGAAGCTTGTTGTTGAGCAAACTGTTGATTGCCAGAAAAAGGATCAGCCATTGTATAGCCGCCTTGTTGTGTTCCCAGTGTAGCTGGAGGTACCTGTTGGCTAGCACTGCCTTGCCCTGCTGTACCTGTTGTAGGAGCGAATTGAGATGGACCATACCTAAGACCATATTTCGGAGTCGTAGTATACGTTGGTTGATATGGAATTGTTGCCATACTACACTCCTTTGCTTATTGGACCACCATAAGATAGTTTATAGACGTCACCGCCAGCTGACTTGTATTCTACTTTAGACAATGGGCCAGCCCTGCCGCCTTTATAATTATACATAGCATCCATTGCTTCTTCAATGCCAATAGTTTTAATATATTCATCTTGCTCTTCAGGGCTTAATTTAAGAATTTCAGCATCACTCAAATCACTGTAATTACTTCTGTAAGATGGGTAAGCCATTTTTCCATCAGCCGCATACAAAGGACCAACACGACCGCCGTTACTAAATAAGCCTAGTGCTTTACCTGCAAGTAAACCAGCGCCAATATAAGGTACTGCAGTAGCAACCCCTGCACCCATTCCAGCTCCAGTTAAAGCAGATGTACCTTTAGCTAGCCCTGCTTCTACTAAAGGAGTAGCTTTAGCCATTCCTGCTTCAAGCCCTTTTTCAAGTACCATTTGAGTACCCATAGCCTTAGCTTGATCCATAGTACTAGGTTGTACTGGCGCACCTGCAGGGGTTGGCATTTGTGCTAATGGCGCAACTTGTTGCATACGCCTTTGCATTTCTTCATCGTCAAGTGCAATATTAACAGCCATTACTTACCTCCACCAGATGTTGTAGTAGTTTTATTTGCTACACCTGTCAAACGATTAAAGAAGCGATCAAGTGAAGTATCTTTAGCTTCAAGTTCTTTTTGTTTTTGTTTTTGAAATGTAGTACCAGCTTGTCCAAGTTGTTCAACACCGATATCAGCCATTTGTTGCCGTTGTGCTTGATAATCACCTGCACGCCCTGCTAAAGCGCCTTGCATTGCTGCTTGACTACGGGCAGAACCAAGTGTGTTACCTGTACTTGCACCTAAAAGATTTTGACCTGCAAGATCTCGCAATGCTCTTTCTTCTGCAGCACGAGTATTATACAATCCACGACCAGTTATTTTATCTTTAGCCATAAATGTTTGTGCGCCAAGAGCTTCTTGTTGGCGTGGGTCTAATCCTGCAACTACTGTGCTAGGATCTGCTTGTTGTTGTTCAAGCAAATCTCTTGAAATGCCTAATCCTTTTTGAAGATCAGGTTTAAACTCAGGATCAATTCCTGAAGTCTGAGTTTGCCCACTACTACCACCGCCATTACAAATGTTTTCGTTTAGTTTATAACGTAAAAACTTTGGAGCGTCTTTTGAAACCTCTACTGTCATATCGTAAATCCCTAGATTAGGATTTGAATCTTCAATCATTTATTTCTCCTGTAATACGCCTCTCACTGAAACGTGCAATGCCGCATTATATCTATGTTGCAAGAAACGACCATAATCAAGAGCTTCTTGCTCACCCCTGATCGAGTCGGCTCGCCAATGACGACCACCGTTAGCTTTAACGTGTTCAATCATAGCGTCAAATAACCTATAGACAACAAAAGCATTATTGTAGTCATGATCTACAATGCAATCTTTAACATCCATAACCCATTCTTTATTATAATAATTACTAAATGTTGCAGCTGAAAGAAACCCTCTTAAATTACCGTTGTCATCATAGTCACCTATAACTAATACGTGAGGGCT